>ERZ772807.114-NODE-114-length-52409-cov-6.886255_pt1 | contig 52409 bp, 50 predicted proteins | sample MGYA00511472_ERZ772807 | MGnify/ENA primary metagenome ERZ772807 (study PRJEB29015, sample SAMEA2737947) | human oral metagenome | biome: human oral; feature: human-associated habitat; material: dental | place: China | collected 2039 ... | reverse complement strand
AGAGAACTCATGCAAGGTTAAGCCACTTGTTACATACTGATGTAATAACAGTATTTTCTCTGATTCATTGTAATGAGACATAAATTTTTACTCCTTTTGATTTAGAAAGTGTCAACTTATTCAGTACACTACAATCCTCTGTCAGCAAATACCTTTCCATAGAGCACCTTTGCAAATACAGTCCATACTCAACTATCCTTGTCATCTACGTTTGCCCATGTAAGACAGAATGTCAACACTTCTCCGGAATCATTGCAAAGTAGATGCAGTTTGAATCCATGGCACCAGCCCATAGTGCCCTTGCCGTTCCTGGTAAGACCGGCAAAGACCTTGTTGAAATACCTTCGTACATTGTGACATACAGGAACCATCGTGCTGTCAAGGAATGTTATACCCGTATATTTTCCGAAGGAATGGATCTTCATGAACAACATCATCTTGAAGAACACACTGTATATAAGTTCTACAAAATGGTTATAGGAGACGGCAGCAGGGAATTCATGCTTGAGCCACCCATGGATACAGTTCTGATAATACTCCTTGAAATTACGATATGTATTGAAGTGATAGCACACAAGGATCGACATGATTTTACTTTCTGAAAGCCTTCCCTTACGATTTCTGCAACGTTTTCCATTGCCATTATAGGAAGGTGACATTGGTTTTTAGTCAGAGTCTAATCTTTAGCAATATTCTTTTGAACGAAAAAAACTTTTGAGGAGTTCCAATAAAGACATAGAAACTCTTAGGTTATTCTGTTTGCACAAGCAAACAGAAAGATTTAGATTTTCTCTATCTTATTCAGGACTCGTCCAAGTGAGAACAAAAGAAGGAAAATCTTGATAATAAATAGGTATTGCGTTATTTATACTTGTAATGTGGGCTTCAAACTGAGCATCATATTGAGCTAAAAAGATATTATTCTTGAGAGAAAGTCCTGGTATATCTAAGTATTTATAACAACTTTCTTTTGCACTCCACAGCCTTACGGCTATTTTATCTGCTTCTATAGAATGAAGTAAGGAGGCTTCGTCAGGTGACAAGAACTTCTGCTGTAATCGTAAGGCACGCGACCCCCAAACTTCAATATCAACTCCAAATGGTTCTTGTGCCAGAGCCAATAATACATATTTGCGAGTGTGACTAATACTAATATGTTGAGTTGAACCTATAAGAAAAGGACGTCCGGATACTGTATACGAAATAGTCACATCATCTCCTAAGGCCTCTTTTAGCAATAAACGTGTAGCTAACCATTCCTTCTGACGTGTGGTGTTACTCGAAAAGTCTTTGAGCCCCTTTTTCATATAGTCGGGATGTGTAAAAAGCGCCAACAAATCCTCTACCGTTTCTGTAATTTCCCAAAAAAAGAAGTCTATTACCCCTTCAAAAAGGGGGCTGGTTGGAATCAATATTCGCGGCATCTATAGAAGATTCAGTTGTATTTCGCCGAGTGGTTTTTGGCGTGAGTAGCTCTAACTTCTCTGCCCATATCTCTGTAACGTAACGCGTAACTCCTTTTTTATCTGTATAATTGCGCGTTCGAAGTTCACCTTCTATATAGAGTTTATCTCCTTTATGGACATACTTTTCTACAATCTCAGCCATTCGTCGCCAGAGCAAAATTCGATGCCATTCCGTGCGTTCCGGAACCTGTGTCCCACTTGACAAAGTATAACCAGGCGTTGACGTAGCCAAAGATAAACTCGCTGTACAAATCCCATTGTTGACATAGTGTATATCAGGCTCACGCCCCACATTACCAATGAGCATTACTTTATTGAGAGACATAGACTCTTTTAGCTAAGATATGAATTGGAGCATAAGCAATTTATCAGCGAATACGATTGGCTGCACGCACCAACTCTTCATCCTTCTTAATGGCACGTGCTGCAAGCCATAAAAAAATAAAGATCACAGAAGGTAATATAGTGCCTAACGTAAACGCAAAGTGCGATGTAGTGTTGGATTGAAAATTATAACATTGAAGAGCATAGGCCAGACAATAAGTAACTTCAAATGCTATAGCCCACCTCGTCAATTTAAGCTGCAACATTCTGTGTTTAAAAAGGAAAATACTGCAGAATGAACATATAGCAACAAGCACAGTACACAACGCAATAATCCACAAATAACTAATTGTACCACCTATCGGAGCTACATTTATACTATCTATCCCTAAAGAGGACAAAGAAAAATAGCCTTGCCCACTCACATTAAATCTCGCCAAGGGAATAAACAACAATAATATAGCAATAATTCCTGCCAAAAGCAGGTAAACACTCTGAAGGCGCTGTATCATTATTCAAAATCTATCTTGTCTTTCTCTTTCGTTGGATTACGATAATAGACCTTATCATGCAAGAACTCGTCAATCGCAATTAAAGTTGGCTTAGGCAATTTCTCATAATAGCGAGAAATTTCTATTTGTTCACGATTCTCAAATGTTTCTTCTAAATTATCATTAGCAGAAGCAAACTCTTTCAACTTCCTATTCAGATCTTCTTTCATTTGAGTTGAAATCTGATTTGCCCGCTTAGACATAATCACAACACTCTCATAGACATTGCTTGTACCTTTGGCAAAATCTATAACGTTATGCGTAGTTGTGTTGAGAGGGGCTTTGCTTTTCTTATATTCCATATGCTTTATTTTATTGAATCGTTCACTTCCGGTTTATAGAAGGACTTCGGGATTTTATTGATCATATCCTTTGCCTCCTTCATATATTTGGATTCCGGAAATTCACTTTGAAATCCATAATATTCGTCTACTGCGTCATTGTAGCGCTCTGTCTGCTTTTCGGGCACGCTATGCTTTGCATATTCATACTTTGCCTTTAATATGAGATAGGCAAAATCTTCGCGCCGCTTTGTATAAGGAAAATCCTTAATCGCATTCTCCGATGTAACTATACAAGCTTGATAATTCCCGTTACCTCCATTTAAGAAATAATCCCCCAAGTCGTAATACAATTTGGCAGAAAGATATTCCTTTTCCACTAATTTATCCTGCAATTCAAAGATTCTATCTTGTGCTTGCGAACGAAATATACTCGTTGGAAACGTTTCTATAAAGTTTTGAAATTCAGTAACAGCTTCATACGTGGCTGATTGATCTAATTTCGGCTCAGGTGTAGATAAATAGAGCGCCATCCCCGTATAGTAGCGAGCTGCTTCTGTATACAAACCTTTTGGATAAGACTGATAATAACGTCTTAAATAAGTAGCCGCCGCATCATAATTGCGTGCATTCAAATTCGCCATACCCAAAAGGAAAAGAGACTCCTCACCGGCTTCAGTGCCTTTGAATACAGAAATAACTTGTTGTAAGGTCTGCGCAGAACGATTATAGTATCCTTGTGCAAAATACTGCTTTGCAGCTTCATACTTATAAGTATAATCAGGCGTTTTATCCACTTTGTTATAATCGCCGCACGAGGCAAAAAGAAAACACCCCAAAGCCGCTATTGTTAGAATAAAGTCGCGCATATTTCTATTTTTACAATTTGGGGGCAAATTTAAGCAAGTTCCCTGATTTGGGCAAATTTTTAAAGTGCATTTCAAACTTGTATGCGGATTGTAACACCTTCCTCACAATAAGTATAGATCACTATAATCACCACAAAAATGAAGGCTGGAACCTCTTTTTTAGGATTCCGGCCTTTTCTATTATTTCGTCTTTTACAAAGACAGCAAAAGGATAAAGGACACTTAAGCAATAAGTAAAGCGCAAGCAGGGAAAACCTTAAGCAAATGAGTTATCACCACAAAAAGTGCAACACCTCACTTGAGCACTATCACCTATTGCTTCCTTTCTTTCATCAAATCTCTAATCTCTGCAAGCAATTTTTCTTCATTTGAGGGTTCTGGAGCAACAGAAGCTTCCTCCTCTTTTGATTTGGAAAGACGCATCATCATTTTAACCATTAAGAATACGCAGAACGTTATGATGATAAAATTCAATAAGGTCTGGAGAAAGTTACCATAATTAATCGTTGCCGGAGACATTACTTGCCCCGCAACTTCCGTAGCCGGTAAAGTCACCTTTAATTCCGAGAAATTAGCGCCGCCTATCAGCCATCCGATAGGGGGCATTATAAGATCTTCGACAATCGATGTCACAATCTTGCCAAAGGCACCACCTATAATAACGCCGACAGCCATATCTACAGCATTGCCTTTAACTGCAAAGGCTTTGAACTCCTGTAAAAACTTAGAATTTCGCATAACTGAAAAGATATTTTCTTTCTTACGATGCAAAAATAAAAACTATTTTGTATTTTTGCGGTGCACGGAAGGAAAAATCCTAATGATAAGATTAATTCTTCAGCATATTAGAGTAAAAATAACGAGATAATTAAACTCACATAAATCCCAAAGATTATGATTAAGATTGGTATTAATGGTTTTGGTCGTATCGGCCGCTTCGTATTCCGCTCTACTTTGAGCGAGGCTAATAAGAACGATGTTGTAGTCGTAGGTATTAACGACTTGTTGCCGGTCGATTATATGGCATACATGCTTCGTTACGATACAATGCACGGACGTTTTGAAGGTCAAATTGAAGCTGACGTAGAAAATAATATCCTTATTGTCAATGGCAATAAAATCCGTATCACCGCAGAAATGGATCCCGCAAACTTAAAGTGGAATGAAGTTGGAGCTGAATACATCGTAGAATCTACGGGCCGCTTCTTAACACCGGAGTTGGCACAAAAACACATTGAAGCCGGCGCTAAATATGTTGTACTTTCCGCTCCTTCTAAACAAGGCGCAGACGGCACACAAGCTGATATGTTCGTATGCGGCGTTAATACAGACAAGTATGCAGGTCAAAAGATTGTTTCTAATGCTTCTTGTACAACCAACTGCTTAGCTCCTATTGCTAAAGTTCTCAATGACAACTTTGGAATCGAAAATGGTTTGATGACTACAGTACACGCTACTACTGCTACTCAGCGTACGGTTGATGGTCCTTCAATCAAGGACTGGCGCGGCGGTCGTGCAGCTGCAGGTAATATTATCCCCTCTTCTACCGGTGCTGCGAAGGCTGTAGGCAAGGTTATCCCTGAACTCAATGGCAAACTGACAGGTATCTCAATGCGTGTCCCGACGCTCGATGTTTCTGTAGTAGACTTAACGGTTAACTTGAAGAAGGGTGCTACAAAAGAGCAAATCTGCGCTGCCATGAAGAAGGCTTCAGAAAATGAATTGAAAGGTATTCTTGGATATACTGAAGATGCTGTTGTCTCATCTGACTTCCTCGGCTGCACGTTGACTTCTATCTTCGACGCTAACGCCGGTGTATACCTCACGGATAACTTCGTAAAGGTTGTTTCTTGGTATGACAATGAGATTGGCTACTCTAACAAGGTTGTAGATCTCATCAAGATTATGAAAAAGCATAACGGTTAATTTTTTCAAGTACACAAACAATAGAACTGCCTCAGGCTGTATCAGCCTGAGGCAGTTTTTGTAACTTTGCACCTACAATGAATAATTACGATCTGATCGCTATTTTAGGCCCCACAGCTTGCGGAAAAACAACTTTTGCTACGAATCTCGCCTACCATTTAGATGCAGAAATTATTAGTGCCGACAGCAGACAAGTCTACCGACGCATGGATATAGGAACAGGCAAAGATTTGTCAGAATATATAGTTCAAGGCAAGCAGATTCCTTATCACCTCATTGATATTGTAGAGCCAGGCTACAAATACAATGTTTACGAATATCAGCGTGACTTCCTCACGGCTTATGAAGCCATTCGTTCGAGAGGAAAGCGCGTGATCGTATGCGGAGGAACGGGACTTTATCTTGAAAGTGTTCTTCGCGGCTATCGCTTAAGCACTGTTCCTCAAAATCCGACTTTACGAAAGACATTGGCAAGCAAATCTTTGGAAGAATTAACTGCCCTACTTAAAAGCTATAAAGCCTTACATAATACGACAGACGTAGATACGGCACAACGCGCTATACGTGCCATCGAAATAGAAGAACATTATCGCCAACATCCTGAAACAGAACGTCCCTTCCCAACTCTGTCTTGTTTGACTTTAGGCCTATCTATAGAGCGCGAAGCGCGTCGTGAGCGCATAACCAAGCGCCTAAAGCAACGCCTATCCGCAGGAATGATAGAGGAAGTTCAAGCGCTTTTGGCTAGTGGGGTTTCCCCTGAAGATTTAATTTACTATGGCCTGGAATACAAGTATGTGACCCAACACTTGCAAGGTCGACTCTCCAAAGAAGAACTATTCCACATCTTAGAAATAGCCATCCATCAATTTGCTAAGCGACAGATGACTTGGTTTCGCGGAATGGAGCGGCGCGGCATAACGATTCATTGGTTACCCGCCCCGGATCATTTCCTGACAGCAGCAGAAACCGAGCAACTTCTCAATCAGTATAAATAAAGATATGCACATGACACGCTGGGGTATTATTTATTGTCCTAAAGAAGAATCACTCAAAACACACAAGCATTGGATGAAAATCAACAATTATCTCACGTAGAAAGGCGTACAGTTTGATTATGTCTGCAGCGAAGGCCCAGGATCAGTAGAACGTTTAGCTGTAATGATGACTGACAACGGCTATCAAACCATTCATCATTGGTGGAAGAGATGCTGCGCTCAACGATGGGATCAATGGTATTATGCACACTAACGCACCTAGGCATTATCCCGAATGATTTTAGTAACGAATTCGCTCACTATTTTGATTTTGAAGAATCAGACTATTGACGCACTCATCCAGCAGTCAGTATTGATGCCACGTTTACCCCAACTCGCCGGGTGGACAGTATGTCTCAAGAGGCCTACACACGATGTTGGGTTTGCGCCCTGATGGCACTCGAGAGATCCTTTGCATAGTGAATCATCCAACAGAAGGAGCTTTGAATTGGGAGCTGGAATTGAACGCCCTCAAGGAGCGAGGTGTAGAGCAGAGCAACTTGATTATTTCCGATGCTTTGCAAGGCATTGAACGCGCCGTTTGTTCGGCATTCCCCCAAGCAGCTCATCAATTCTGCGTGGTTCGCTTCAAACGTCACGTTCTAAATCAAGTAACAAAGAAGGATAAAGATCTTCTGAAGCAGGAACTAGACAATTATTCCCGATTCAAGAAAAGGGCCTCACACCACTCAAAGCTTTTGAAGATTTATGTACATTTGCTTAGCGTTGGAGTAAGCATTATAGGAGTTCATACTCCCTATCTGCCCCTCGTAATATCGCCTATATCACCTATCTAAGGTTTTCTGAGAGTGTTCGGCGTATGATTTAACTTATTCGACCAACCGGGTGGAACGTCTTAACAGAAGCTATAAGCGAACATTACGCCTATGAAGGATTCTACATTCAGCAGAAGCTGTCATTTATCTCTCGGGTTCTCTCGCAAAAGAGATGACCGAAACAACCTATGCCGGAAGGTTACCTTATTTTCAAGATTGGAGTATCAAATAAATGAATAATAACAGCAACAACACAAAACCGTTTTCTCTCTGTGGCATTCCTCAGGGAGAAAGCAAATCAAGATTACACACTTTTTCGGACATTACCATCACGAGAAAAAGGTTGTACCATCGTGAGGGTACGTTCGTATCATCGTGAGAGCACATATCTACTCTCACGATGGTATTTCAAAAAAGAAGAGCGTTAGTTATTTTTTATAGTAGTCTTATAGCGCTTTTGCCAAAGAAAGAACCATATCAATGTAATTGCAAATGTTATTCCTCCGATAATATAAGATGTCGTTAAGCTGAGGTTGAGCATTGTGTTGGAATAACAAATAAAAGTTGTGCAAACAATAGTCATAAAGAGCGCCGGAATTAGTGCCAGCACATAAGGTTTTTGTTCTCGAGCCAGATAGACTGTTGCCGTCCAAAGAGTGAAGACTGCGAGAGTCTGATTAGACCATCCGAAATAACGCCAAATGATATTGAAACCGTCTTTGTCAGCAATGTTAAACCAAAGTAGAAAGCTGGCCGCTACGAAAAGCGGTGCAGCCACAAACAGACGATTAATAATGGGACGTTGGCTAAATTTGAAAAAATCAGCTATGATGAGGCGAGCGCTACGGAATGCCGTATCGCCGCTTGTGATTGGTGCAGCAACAACGCCGAGAATAGCTAGAATACCACCTATGAAACCCAACCAACCTTTGCTTACGGCAGTAACAACTTCAGGCGCTTGAGCTGCCGTTGTACTACCAACAGTTGCAGCACCACCATCATAGAAGAAATAGCTGGAGACAGTTGCCCAAACCAATGCGACGATACCTTCTGTTATCATTGCTCCGTAGAATACGGCCCGTCCGCTCTTTTCCGACTTTATACAGCGCGCCATGAGTGGGCTTTGTGTAGCGTGGAATCCGCTTACGGCTCCGCAAGCAATAGTGATAAAGAGACAGGGGAAGATTGCAGAACCGTCAAGGTTGGGAGTTGAAGACATATTCCAAACTTCAGGTAGAGTAGGCCATTTTATAAGTAGATATCCTCCCAAGGCGACTGCCATAAAAAGTAGCGCGAAAGCAAAGATAGGGTAGATTTTTCCAATGATTTTATCAATAGGAAGCATCGTTGCCAATATATAATAAGCGAAGATAATAGCTATCCATATCATAATGTGGAACGTCTTAGCATCAACGTTTGGCGCAGTCATACCACCCAAGATGAGAGCTGGAGAATAGACGAAAACAGTGCCTACCATCAGTAGCACAATAATGCTGAATACGAGTAGAATTTTTTTGGCTGGAATACCTAAATAGATGCCGACGAGCTCCGGAAAAGATGCTCCTTTATGTCGCATCGAGAGCATACCACAAAAATAGTCGTGGACAGCACCTGCAAAAATGCAACCGAAAACAATCCATAGATAGGCTGCGGGACCAAACTTTGCACCCATAATGGCTCCGAAGATAGGGCCTGTTCCGGCAATGTTGAGAAACTGAATCATAAAGACTTTCCAAGATGGCAGAACGATATAGTCGACACCATCAGCTTGGGCAACAGCCGGTGTTGGTCTGTCGTCGGGAGCAATAATTCGCTCTACGATACGCCCATAGATTAAGTAGCCAAAAACTAAAGCAGCGAGACTGATAACGAAACTTATCATATATGAGTGTTTTTACTATCTACCGCAAATTTACTAAAAGAATCTTCATCTCAATTGAGCATTGTAGAGATAATGTCTATTTTTGCAGAAAATCAAAGTGTTTTTACAATGAAGCAGTATAGAAGCATCCTTACTTTTTTAGGCCTAGGAATAATCACAGCAATGAATGCTTGCACAGTGATGAGTGTAAACAAAATTGCTATATGTGATATTATGGTTGATACGATTAAGGTTGTAAAAGATTCTGTCGGACTTGATTCGGGGATATGCCACGCCGAGGTCGTGTCGTACACTCTCAAAAATGCAGGAAAGGCCCTGACCAATAGTGTTAATGAATGGACAAGTGAGGTTCTTGGTAATTCTTATACCGGAGACTATTCAGACTCGAAAAAAATGATAACTTATTATGTTAATGAGACGCTGAGGAGCCTTCAGGAGATAGTGGCAGAAGATACAGAAGGAGGATTGTCATTATTTCGGAATTTTTATATATCTAAGATGAGTGAAGGAAAATACTATTTGACAATGTCCTTCTTTTGTGATGAGTTTATCGGCGGTTTTCATGGATTATTAACCCAGAGTGGCGTTACGTTTCGAAAATCGGATGGTCGGCGTATTGGTTGGGATGTGTTTTTTACGTATCGGGACGGTTTTGAGGAGTTGATGACGGATAGTTTAAAAGCTTACTTTGGTGTGGATACCGACGAAGAATTACGTAATCAGCTTTTAAAGGATAATGAGTATCCACTCGTTCCGCTGCCGAGATGTGGACCTCTTTTTACGACTAAAGGTGTATTGTTTCAGTATCAATCTTACGAGATTACTAGTTATGCGAATGGGATGCCTAATTTCATTCTTCCTTATGAGCAACTTAAACCTTATATGACAGAGACAGCTAGACGCTTGGTGTTTGGCCCTTCTGCCCAATCAAAAAACTTTAATTAATAGACTTCATATAGGAATATCAAAACATAAAAAGGTTGTACAAATATAATTTGTACAACCTTTTGTGGACGCTGACGGATTCGAACCGCCGACCCTCTGCTTGTAAGGCAGACGCTCTAAACCAGCTGAGCTAAGCGTCCTTTGTTCTGAAAAGCGGTGCAAAGATACGGTGTTTCCTTATACTCTCCAAACTTTTCAGGAGAAAATTTCAATTTTTCTTTTCAATACAATTTATTGTTAGCTCTTTGACGGGAATATAACTTCGTTTCTTTGGGATGTAAACTATCATTGAAATTCATTTAAGCTAGAAGTTTTTCTAATTGTCTTCAATCATAGTTCATCTCTTTGTGACAAAAAAAGAAGCGATCTATAGATACATAAGGGGAAACGCCAATTTAAGCATCTTTGGCTTTGAAGGATGTAGAGCTATGTTCCGATTCATTGCAGAGCTTCTGAAAAACATCCCATAAAGGGAATGATGGGTACGGAGCTTCTGCAAATATAATCTTATGAGATACAGGATGTTCAAATTTTATACTTCTAGCGTGCAGACATATACTTCCATCTGCATTGCTACGGGGTGCTCCATATTTTAGATCTCCTTTGATTGGGCATCCTATTGCCGCCAATTGGCAGCGAATTTGGTGATGTCTTCCTGTCTGTAGTCGCACGTTGATTAGCCAGTAGCGATCACTTTTTGCTTCTACCTTATAGTCAAGAATTGCTTTCTTTGCATTCTTTTGTGGGGCTTTGTGAGCATAAGCTTTATTCTGCTTTTCATTACGCGTCAGCCAATGTTCTAATGTTCCGGATGCTATTTGGGGTTCATGAATTACTATTGCTTGATAGGTCTTCTCTATTTCTCCTTTGCGAAACATTTCATTTAAGCGCGCCAAAGCCTTACTTGTGCGAGCAAAAATAGAAACTCCACTAACCGGTCTGTCTAAACGATGAGGAATACCAAGAAATACAGCTCCAGGTTTGTTGTATTTCTCTTTTAAATAAGCCTTGATCTCATCTGCAACAGTTCTATCGCCGGTTTTGTCACCTTGAATGATCTCCCCCGCTTGTTTGTTGACAATGATAATATGATTGTCTTCGTATAAAATTTCCATAAAAAAAGCCCTCTCCATTCTTTGTAAAAGAAGGAGAGAGCAAAATTTATTTTTGAGTTTACATATTCATACCGCCGTCCACTTGGATTACCTGTCCACTCACGTATGACGATAAATCACTTGCCAAGTAAATAGCCGTATTAGCAATATCATCAGGTTGTCCTCCACGGCGCAGAGGAATGCGCACAATCCAATCTTTGCGAACGTCTTCCGGGAGTTGTTCTGTCATAGCTGTCTCAATAAAGCCTGGCGCGATAGCATTGGCGCGCACACCGCGACTACCTAATTCTTGTGCGATGCTTTTAGCTAAAGCAATCATACCGGCTTTTGAGGCTGCGTAGTTGCATTGTCCGGCATTGCCATGTACACCTACAACAGAGGCCATATTAATGATAGAGCCTTTACGTTGGCGCATCATAATTGGTGCTACGGCATGTGAAAAGTTGAATGCAGACTTCAAGTTTACTGTCAGCACAGCATCCCATTGCGCTTCCGTCATACGTATTAAGAGGCCATCTTTCGTAATGCCTGCATTATTTACCAATATATCTATGCTACCAAAGTCTTTATGTATTTGTTCTACCAGCGCTTGTGTCTCCTCAAAGTTCGCAGCATTGCCGGCATAAGCCATACATTTAACTCCTTTTGCTTCTACTTCTTTGCGTGTAGCCTCGCCGTGCTCATCAATCACAAGGTCTGTGAAAGCGATGTTAGCTCCTTCTTCTGCGAAGCGAATTGCGATAGCTTTTCCGATGCCACGTGCAGCGCCCGTGATCAAAGCTGTTTTTCCAGTTAAAAGTCCCATTTTCAATAGGTTATTTTATCATTATTGTTGATTATTTCCTGTTTATTCTCCTCGTATCCCAATGTTCGTCTGATGATATTTCTAACGATGGGCAGCGAGTCCTCTTCGCTTAAGCCGATAGCTAAGCGATCGTAGATATAAGGCACTTCAAGTCCGCGACAAGTATAATGTATAATGTCCGTCATGAGTTCAATATTTTCTACTTTAAACTTGCCTTGAGCTATACCTTCTTCTATAATACGGCGAATGATAAGACATTCCTCAGCGTCCAACGCCTTCCGCATTTTTTCAACCATCCAAATATTACGAAAGAACTCAGCCCTAAGCGTTCCGTTTCTGGTTACAGCCTCTTTTATCGTATGTAGGTGTGTATAAATAAGCTGTAGTAGCTTCTGTTCCGGCTCTGCGTCCATCGTAGCTACACGATCCAGATCATCAGAAAGCAATTCCAACTCACTTTCAATAACAGCATAGTAGATTTCCTCTTTGTTTCGGAAATACGTGTACAGCGTTCGGCGGCCGCATTTAGAAGCCACAGCGATGTCATTCATCGTTGTGTTTTCCATGCCTTTGCGTGCAAACAGCTCGCGCGCCATTTCTACTAACTTTTGTCTGGTTTTCGTAATTGACATATGCTCTTATCGAGATTTGGAAGTGAAGTGCCAAAGCTCTTTTTCGAGAACTATAGCACTATAGCTTTGAATTTTCGCACAAAAGTAAGCTCTTTTTACGATTGAGACAAGTTTTTCTTGCACAAACATACAGGTGTATGTGCTAAATTCATTGCCTTTTCGTTGGCTTTGTCTTAAATCAGCCAAAAATGTCGATGATTTACTCCTTTTTACCAATCTGCGCCTCGATAGGGCCGCATCAAACTGCCGGCAGACACTATACCAAACGCTGGATGATCATATTCAGCGTGCTCAAAGTTTAGGCCCAACGTCAGCGTCTCGTTTACCTTATATTCCGCCCCTACGCCCAAACGTTCTGAGGGTGTGTTGAAATAACTATAAGGTCCATAAAAGAATGTCGAAGGCGTATATCCGGCGAAGAAGTTCTTTTCCCCATAAGCATACAAGCACAATTTTTCATTCACCTGATAACTTAGCAAAGCAGAAACTCCGGCATTGGTCATATTATTACCGTCCCAGTTGAGATGATCCGCATATAAACCGGCGGCCAGTGACCAATGTTTATTCAGCGGCAAGGCATAAGTCAAGGCCACATGCTGGCCAAATCCTACGCCGCGTGGGGCATACTTCCCGAATCCCGCAGTAAGCGACAGACCAAATTGTGCATTCAGTCCCTTATGTAAGCCCCAAGGCATATTATTGCGGTAATTCGCGTTTATCAGATGCCTTGTGGCTCCCGATGGATGGGGGAGTGCGGCGTCGGCTATTTTATCTTTGTCTACCGATGACGCAGATATGGTGTCTTCCGTAAGATCTTGCGTTGTCTTGGCGGCCGTTGATGCTTGTGAAGTGGTCGCAGTTTTTCTCGGTGTTTGCGTATTTATCTTATTTTGCGCCATTGCCGATGTACAAATGACGCAGAAGAGGTATAGCATGACTTGTTTCATATCAAAGCAATCTATTTTTCTAAAGCGAAAATACGATATTTGTTTTGAATATGGTCTAATCGGTCACGTTTTTTTTACATGATTTGCTGAAATAAATGCTTTTAGTAGGCTTTCAGTTCCCGCTTTCTGCTTACTTTCGCCAGTCTAAACGATTCGTCTAAATGGAAATTACAGCAATACGTGCACATTTGGAAGGTCTGAAGGACCCTCATTTAGCTCAATTTTCTTCCGGTTTGCTGCCGGGACTTACGCGCCCCATATTGGGCGTTCGCACACCGCAGTTGCGAACTTTTGCTAAGACGTTGGCAAAAACTGATTGGAGAGATACTTTGGTGGAGCTTACAGCCGAAACGTATGAAGAATTGCTGCTTGAAGGCTTGATTATTGCTTATGCGGCTACGACGCGTGAAGAGCGATTTGCACTTGTCTGCGGTTTTGTTCCTAAAATTGACAATTGGGCGGTGTGCGATACTTTTTGCAACTCCCTTAAATCTTTCCGCCGATACGGAGCTGCGGGCTGGGAGTTTGTATTACCCTATATCCGCTCCTCTGTCGTTTATGAGCAGCGTTTTGGAATTGTTATGGGGCTTTCTCATTATGTCACGGCCGACTATATTGATGCTTTCTTGGCTGAGATTTCTGCATTGCGTCCTTTGGGACATTACGGCGCAATGGCCGCCGGCTGGGCTTTGTGTGAATGTTTTGTGAAGTTTCCGGACCAAACTTATCCGCTTTTAATTGATGGAAAACTTCCCTCGGCTTCGCTTAAGAAAGCTCGCCAAAAGATTCTTGAGTCTTTGCGCCCTTCTGCAGCTTGGAAAGCGCGGATTCGAAGTATTGCAATCACATAAAATTGTGCGATAGTCTTTATTGTCAGGTTCTTATTTCGATAATCAAATAATAAAGCGCGCTAAAATATTGTATATCATAACGATAATAAGTTTATTCCCACAAATTATTGCGAGGTAAATGACGCATTTTTCTTTGCACATCGCTTGATTGCTGCATTTTGCATCAAGAAAGTATTGTTTTTTCCTTGTGAGAGGACGATCGTCCTCTCACGAGGGGAAGAGCATACCATCACGATGGTACAAATCAATGATGAGGCAAAGGATTTCAGAAAAGAGATGAAAGGTGGCAGAAAAACAGAGGAGGACGCGCAAGAATTTGCACTTACTCTGCACCGCAAAGCGTTTACGCGCGCAAAAAGCGGTTGTAAGAGATCAATTTAAGATGGCTGCGTGCAATATTTTGAATTAAACTTTTGAGAATCCTCCTTTCGGCAGTATTTTTGCATAAAAGACAGAATATGCATAAGACTCTCCTTTTACTTTTCCTGCCGGCCTTGATAGCTTGTGCGGGAAAAACGAGTTCAAAGCCTAAAGAAAGCAATAATCAGCAGGCTTCGGAGCAGACACAGGTGGTCGTAGCCGTTCCGATGACGCTCGATGTGCTTCCATTGCTGGTGGCCGATGCTCATGGTTACTTCAAACAACACAATATTCCGATTGCTTTTCGCGTATATCCCTCTCAAGCTGATTGCGATACGGCTTTTCTCAGCCAGGCGCAAGGGATATGCACGGATAGGTTAGGGCAGGCCCACTTGGGGAGCATTGCGCAGAGTGAGGCTCCACTCTTAGTAATGCATAGAAAGTGGGGACTTGTGGCCTCTGCAGGTTTACGTATCCGCCATTTGAAAGAGATGAAAGATCGAACAGTGGCCGCTGCAAAATATTCTTATTCGGATGAGACGTGTACGGAAGCTTTGAAGCAAAACGGCTTGCCTGACAATTTCGTTTTGCGTCCACGCATCAATAGTTTTACGATTTGCAGTGCTATGGTGCAAGGTGGGCAAGTGGATGGTGCGGTTTTGCCGGAGCCTTACCTGACTGAGGCCGTGGAGAATGGATGCAAATTATTGTATTCCGGAACTTCGGCCCAGAGTTTCTTGCTCATTAAGCGCAAAAGCATGTCCCGGATTGATACTCGGCGCTTATCTGCCGTTTATAATCAAGCTTCCGATAGTATCAATCAAAGAGGCATCAGTTTTTGTCAAGATATCTTGATACGGCAATACCACTTAAATCCTGCCGTTATCAACAAACTGAAATTGCCACACTATGCAAGGCAATAAAATAAAGAGGAATAAGCATAGCAAGGGAAACTCACTCACTGCGCTTGCGTCATTTAAGTAGCTGAATCTATGGATAAGAGTACGTTTGATATATTGTATAAAGACACGATTGAGAGTTTGTGCGCCCATCGTTTGCTGGACGCTCTCAACGCCTTGTCGGGCTTGATACCGGAAAGCGAAGAACTCGCTGTGACGAGAGAGGATTATATTCGCTTACTGGACTATTTTAAGCAAGGATTGCCGGATCCTGATCGCGAAACGCTGTTTTTACAATTCATAAACAAGGCTTTTTTGCTCTCAGATAAGGCTAAGTATGATTTTCTTAAAACACAGCTTGGCACTTGCTTTAACCGCTTGTATACCTTGCGGGAAACGGATGAGTTTTATCAGATAGCAGCTTCTGCACCTTATGATCGAGGTGCATACGAACAAGTTGCTGCTCGATTAAAAGACGAGACGCTTGCGGAGGCACAAAAGCAAATTATCTTAAGTGCGCTTACTTTGTCTGTCGTTTATTTGTTTGATGCCTACAAGATCCAACTCTTGCTGGAAAATGTCACGAGTTCCGTGCTCAAAATACGGGCCCGCGCATTGTCCGGCCTTGTATTGGGCTGCATTTTACACTATGACAGACTTAGCAGACACGCCGATCTGACAGCGCGCCTGCAGCTGCTTGCCGATGTCCCTGACTTTTGCCGCGATTTGCTAACGATGCAATTGCAATTGATGCGCACAGCGTGGACTAAAAAGGATGAAAGTAAGTTGCGCGACGAGATTATGCCTGACATATATCGAGCTGCAAGCAAGATGACTCAAGGAAAGGATTTGGATTTTACGAATCCTGATGAATTAGCTAACTTGGACTTAAATCCGGCTTGGGCTTCAGATGAAGAAGTAGACAATATAGGAAAAAAAATGCAGGCCTTGGCAGATATGCGTGAACAGGGTGTTGATACATTCTATACTGCCTTTGCGCAAATTAGTAGGACACATGCTTTTTTCAGTGACATAAAGAATTGGTTCACCCCCTTTTCGCTCCGACATTCCGTCTTTGGCGACCGAGGTGAGTCTTTGTCGGGCCTGAGTGGGCTTTTTGAGATGCATGCGGCAGGCGATACGGAAAAATTCGGAATGTTTCTGATGATAGATCAATTGTCTTCAGGCCAATTGGACGGTATAAAGCAGAATATTAGGCAAATCAATGAGCAGCAAGCAGCCTTGCAGGACAAAATACATCAAACTGATGCTGTACAAACAATAGCAGAAGAGATTCGTTTTTGTATGCAAGATCTCTATCGTTTCTTTTCTTTGTACCGTTATCGCGATAAAGATGCTAATCCGTTTGCTTCGTTCTTGTCGATGGTCGATTTGCCGCTCTTTAAGCCCATCTTGCAAACCAAAGAAGCTTTAGTGCTTTTGGGTAATTATGCCTTTCGTGAGCAAGAATGGACTTTAGCCGTCTCTTTATTCCAAAAGTTGGACGCTACAATGCAGGGGCCTGAGATTTTAGAGAAGTCCGGCTATTGCTGTCAACAATTGAAAGAGTGGGATAGAGCGATTATATATTATGAAAGGGCCAACTTGATGCGCCCTGATTCAGCTTGGACGCTCCGCCAACTGTCTGTCGTTTGCGTGCAAGCTGCCCAATATGATAAAGCCTTGAAAGTCTTCAAGCAATTAGAAATGTTGGAGCCGGAAAATGCCAACATCTTATTGCGTTTTGGCGAATGCTTGATTCTTGCCGGAGAGTCGGAGGCGGCATTTGAGAAGCTGTTTAAGAGCGATTACCTTCATTCTGATGCGCGTTCGACTAAGGCTTTGGCTTGGTGCTCAATGTTGGCCGAGAAATATGAACAGGCGGAGAAGTATTATAAGAAGTTGATTGATAAAGAAGAGGCGCAGGCTGTCGATTATCAGAATGCTGCGCACAATGCTTGGTTGCTGGGCCTTTTGAATGAAGCGCTGGCACGCTATCGAGCTTGTTTGCGGTTGCGAAAAATGGACTTTGCGCCTGCTGATTTTTTTGTAGAAGACGTTGATTTTTTAAATAAGCGAGGGAAAACCAATGATGACATTCAACAAATGCGCGATGCGCTCAATGCCTAAACTGATTCGAACCTTTTTCTTTTTGACTTTGTTTGCTGCTTTTCCCAGTCTGCTTGAAGCGCAGCAAACAGAACTGAGGAATGCTTTTGTGCTTTCTATTCGAGGAGAGCATACTGTTTTTCCGGATCAAACCTTAAAGTTTAAGAATATAGAAGATAAGCGAAAACAGGTTTGGGAAGCTTGGCGAGCAGCTAATCATCTTATACAAGAAGATGAATTGCCAAAAATAGATACGTTGAATGCACAACACGTAAATGTATGGGCTTTGCCGGATTCCTTGGAACCCGCTGCGCGTTTGAACTACTATTTCGGCCGAAAAGGCGATGCGGAGCAGTATCCATTGTTCTTATATCTGCACGGTTCCGGACCTCGTGCCCAAGAGTTTCAGACCGGTCTGTTGTTGGCGAAACGTTTTGCGGATGCGCCCAGTGTTTATTTTATTCCGCAGATACCTCAGGAGGGTAAATGGTATAGATGGTGGCAGCGTAGCAAGCAGTGGGCTTTTGAAAAGTTGCTACGACAATGGCTACTTTCAGCCCCTGCCGATCCTAACCGCCTTTATGTTTTCGGCATTTCTGAAGGCGGATATGGTAGTCAGCGTTTGGCTTCATTTTATGCTGATTATTGGGCTGCAGCCGGTCCGATGGCAGGCGGCGAACCTTTGAAAAATGCACCGATAGAGAACTTGCGAAATACGCCTTTCTCACTCTTGACAGGCGCATTAGATGAAGGCTTTTATCGTAATAAACTTACAGCTTATACGAAAGCGGCTTTGGAGCAGACGAAGTTTGTGTATCGTGTAGAATTGTTGCCGGGTTATGGTCATCATATTGATTATAGTTTGACAACGCCTTGGTTAGCACAATATAAAAGAAATCCGACCCCGCTACACGTCAGTTGGGAAGATTTTGAAATGGATGGGCGCTACCGTCGAGGTTTCTCTAATCTTGTCGTCTTGGAAAGACCGGACACACAAGGGCGCACGTATTACGATGAAACCATAAGTAATAATACGATTGATTTGTCTGTAAATAATGTGGTCTATACTACAATTGAAAAAGATACGATTTGGGGGATTGATCTAAAGTTTCAAAAGCATTTTACTCCTGCGACAAGCGGTAAAATCAGGATATATTTAAGCGAAAACCAAATAGACTTGAAGCGTCCTGTACGTATCCTTGTAAATGGCCAAGAGAAATTTAATGGACGATTGCGGCCCTCTCTTAAAGCTATGGCTGAAAGTTTGTCTGTTTTTTATGATCCGGAGCGAATTTTTCCCGTCTATGTGGACATAACAATTTAATGCGTAACACGAAATAAACAAAGCCATTATGATTATTGATTTTAAGGAAATAGAAGAGCAAATCCTGCCTTCTTTCAAAGGTGGTGAAAAGGAAATGCACGCACGTATGTTCTCTGATGATAAGGCGAAGATTATGTGCAATCGCTTGCAGCCGGGTGCGTCTATAGGCTATCATAAGCATGAGCAAAACTGTGAGATTATTTATTTGCTCAAAGGTGAGGCTACGGTTTGTTATGATGGTCGGGAGATAACGCTCTTACCCGGACAAGTACATTATTGCCCGATGGGACATAGTCATAGTCTGATGAATAAAACAAAAGAGGAACTACAGTTTTTTGCCGTAGTTCCTGAACATCATTGAACTGTCTGCGTTTGAAACATCCTTACTCCGGTTGTCCTTCTTGGTCGTAATGCTGATAAAGGAAGTCATTGTAAGGATATTTCTGCACGTGTAGTTCTCTTACTTTCTGATAGAGCAATTCTCGGAGTTGCTCTATATTTGTTTTTTCTCGTGCAGAGATGAAAATACAATTTTCTTGCATTTTCGCCATATAGGTTTGTTGCAGTTCGGCAAGGGATATATTCTCTTTTTGCTTGGGCGTAAGGTCGTCTGCCTCTTTTTCTACCCAACGATAAGCATCGATCTTATTGAATATAAGAATAGTGGGGCGGCCGGAAGTTCCCAACTCTGCTAAAGTTTTCTCTACAACTTGGATTTGCTCTTCAAAGTCAGGGTGAGAGATATCTACAACGTGTAGGAGTAAATCTGCTTCTCTCACCTCGTCTAAAGTACTCTTAAATGAATCGACAAGATCGGTAGGAATCTTTCTGATAAAACCCACTGTATCCGTTAGCAAGAATGGTAGATTATCTATGACGACCTTGCGCACAGTTGTGTCCAATGTGGCGAAGAGTTTGTTTTCAGCAAAGACTTCAGACTTTGACATCAGATTAAGCAGCGTAGATTTTCCCACGTTAGTATAACCCACTAAAGCTACACGAATCATTTTACCACGGTTACCACGTTGCGTCTTCTTCTGGCGATCAATATCCGCCAATCGTTGCTTGAGTAGAGCCATTCGATTTAAGATAATGCGGCGGTCCATTTCCAACTGTGTCTCACCAGGGCCGCGCAAACCTACAGAGCCTTTTCCTCCTCCGGATCCTGAACCACCACCTTGGCGTTCCAAGTGTGTCCACATACGTTGCAGACGTGGCAGCATATATTTATATTGTGCCAGTTCTACTTGCGTCTTGGCATTAGCCGTCTGTGCACGCATTGCGAAGATATCAAGAATCAGATTCGTGCGATCTACAACACGTACGTTGATTTCCTTTTCTATATTGCGGAGTTGCTTGGCTGAAAGCTCATCGTCGAAAATAACTAAGTCTATTGCTCTCTCAGCCTCCTCTTCGGCGATGATGTAATCGCGTATTTCTTCAATCTTTCCTTTGCCAACATAAGTGACTGAGCTTGGGCCGTCTAATCTTTGCGTGAAGCGTTTGGCAGTTGTTGCGCCTGCCGTTTCAGCCAAAAACTCTAATTCGTCTAGGTATTCCTTTGTCTTACGCTCGTCTTGTGTCTTTGTAATTAGTGCGACAAGTACGGCGCGCTCATTTTCTTTCCTTATTGTATTCCGTTCTTCCATAATCGTGTACAAAGTTACGGTTTGACTTTTATAGGGCAAATAAAAACTTCTTGAAAATCTTATACGTATAAGAAAATGTTTGCATTGAAAGCGTAGACTAAAAGAGGTTTACGCAGCAAGTAAGAATTTCTTTCCTCGGTGCGCCCTCCTTTTATCAATCGTATTGACACTGTGGGACATACAATAGCAGCAATGTCACGTTTATGAATAGAGTGGAGCTCTTTTTACCCCACATATTATACTGCCATTCTTTCTCTGTTTACTCAGCTTTATTACCACACCGTAGTTATAATATCTATTGTTATTGCTCCATACTGCCACAACTTTTATTTCAAGTGCTAATATTTCTTTCTGTAATAAGGTAGAATATATACTGAATAGGAGATCTCTAAGTTCTTTTTCTGCTTATTTAGTCCCTATTTCCCGTTTTGATGTGGTGATAAGTGAATTTGTAAGAAGAGAAGATGATTTTTCAGAGGTCTCAAGATATTTTTCCCTTCAATAAGCATTACTACAAAAAGCTGGTATACAATAATTTACAAAACCACACTTCTTTGCTTTAAAAAAGTACTATCGTTTTACCGAAAAAGTACTATCGTTTTCTCTGAAAAGTACTATCGTTTTTTTATAAAAGAAAGTATCAAGATAAAATAAAGATATTATCTCGATAAGATAAACGTGGTATCATTCCTTATTGGTGTAAAGTTTTTTAGCTACCTTTATAGCAGACAATTGGGCGAAAGAATTCTGCGAAAAGTGCAGAAAACTCCCCCTTGAAGTCTATAAACAATCTAAATCATGGAACTATTCACTGAATAAACGAAAATGAGTGTCGGCCCGTTGAAGGGAAAGGAAGTATTTGTGGCAAGTGCCGTTTGCCAGAAGCAGCGCATCTCGTTCGACCAACTTTGCGAGCGAATGGCAGAGGATTCTACCGTAGGACAGGCGGACGTTGCAGCTGTATTCTACAAGTTCCGCAACATACTCGACCAACTTTGCTCGCAGGGCTATATTGTCGATGGCGGTCCGCTCTGCACATTCCGCCCCACATTCTCGTCAAAAGCTGTTGAGAAAGTTCACTAAACTTTTTTACAAGAAGAGGCTTAAAACAAGTTGTCTTATGAGAATGTTCCCTCATCAAGGTTTATTTGCACTTTATGAACAATCGTATTGCCTTCGCCTGTCAATAGCCATTTCGTATTAACGCTGAAATAATCTGTAAGATTTTATTGGTCAAATACGTTTAGTCTATCCACTTTATTGTCTTCCTGTCGCCTAATTGTTGTTTGTGATAGCCCGGTAGTTTGGCTTTGATAATTCAAAATAAAAAATTTTCCATTTATGAAATTAGGCGGAAGCCCCTTTTTCCCGGAACTATCCGCCTAATTTGTCAAAATAAGATTTCGTCGTTTATTCTTCTACAGCTGCCTGTGCCGCTGCGAGGCGTGCAATAGGAACTCTGAAAGGAGAGCAACTAACGTAATCTAAGCCTACTTCATGACAGAAATGTACAGAAGATGGTTCTCCACCATGTTCTCCGCAGATACCACATTTTAGTGATGGTCTTACACTACGACCTTTTTCTACAGACATCTGTATCAATTGACCCACTCCGGCGCGATCAAGAACTTGGAAAGGATCGACTTTCAGAATTTTCTTCTCCAAGTAAATCGGAAGGAATGTAGCAATGTCATCACGACTATAACCAAAGGTCATTTGCGTAAGGTCATTGGTTCCGAAAGAGAAGTACTCAGCTCTCGTGGCTATTCTGTTAGATGTGAGTGCTGCACGTGGAATTTCGATCATTGTACCAATCTTGAACTCAACTTCAACACCTTGTTCTGCAAAAATGGCCGCAGCTTCTTGGCGAATGACTTTTTCTTGCGCCTCAAATTCATAAAGAATACCAATTAAAGGAACCATGATTTCCGGATGCGGATCAAATCCTTCTTTCTTCAATTCGCAGGCTGCCGTTAAAATAGCGCGCGTTTGCATTTGCGTGATTTCCGGATAAGTGTTGCCCAAGCGACAACCACGGAGACCTAACATCGGGTTGTGCTCGTAAAGGCTATCAACACGTTGCTTGATATATTCCGGCGTTACACCCATCTCTTCAGCCATAATAGCTTGTCCTTTTTTGTCGTGAGGTACGAACTCATGCAAGGGGGGATCAAGCAAGCGGACGTTTACAGGGCAGCCATCCATCGTCTTAAAGATAGCCTTGAAATCTTCCTTTTGATAGGGAAGGAGTTTGTTTAATGCTTTGCGTCTGCCCTCTATATCGTCAGCTAATATCATTTCACGCATAGCCACGATCTTTTCATTGTCAAAGAACATGTGCTCGGTGCGACATAATCCTATACCAACAGCTCCAAAGCGACGAGCTACTTCTGCATCTTGAGGAGTATCTGCATTTGTGCGAACTTTAAGTCGAGTATATTTAGCGCAAAGATCCATTAATGCTGCAAAGTCTCCACTTAATTCTGCTGCTTGGGTCGCAATTTTGCCTTTGTATACGCTACCGTTCGTCCCATTTAATGAAATATAGTCGCCCTCTTTAAGAATCAAACCATCAATTTCAACGGTACGCTTCTTATAATCTACATTTATAGCGCCGGCACCGGAAACGCAACATTTACCCATACCGCGTGCAACAACAGCCGCATGACTTGTCATACCGCCTCGGGCTGTCAGAATACCTTCAGCCTCTGCCATACCGGCCAAATCCTCAGGACTGGTTTCTATACGAACAAGAATAACTTTGTGTCCATCTTTATGCCATTTTACGGCTTCATCTGCAAAGAATACGATTTGACCGCAAGCTGCGCCAGGAGATGCAGGAAGACCTCTGGTTAACTCTTTAGCCTCTTGCAATGACTTTTTGTTGAAAACGGGGTGGAGTAACTCATCCAGTTTCAAAGGTTCGCAGCGTTTGATTGCTGTTTTCTCGTCAATCATTCCTTGCTGCAATAGGTCCATTGCAATTTTAACCATAGCAGCACCTGTGCGCTTGCCATTACGAGTTTGTAAGAACCAAAGTTTACCTTCTTGTACCGTAAACTCCATATCTTGCATATCGCGATAGTGGTTCTCTAATTTTGTTTGAAGTGCATCTAATTCCTTATAGATTTCAGGCATGGCCTCTTCCATAGACGGGAATTTCTCTCTACGTTCTTCTTCGGAAAATCCCTGAAGTTCCGCCCAACGACGAGAGCCTTCAAGTGTGATTTGTTGAGGAGTGCGAATACCGGCCACAACATCTTCACCCTGAGCGTTAACAAGCCATTCTCCGTTAAATATGTCTTCGCCTGTAGCTGCATCTCGGCTGAAGCAAACGCCCGTTGCTGAGTTTGCACCCATATTACCGAAGACCATTGCCATAACTGTAACGGCTGTTCCCCATTCTTGAGGGATTCCTTCCATCTTACGATAGAGAATAGCGCGCTCGTTCATCCAGCTGCCAAAGACTGCGCAGATAGCTCCCCAGAGTTGTTCCATCGGATCATCAGGGAAACGTTTACCAGTGTGTTCAATGATTGCAGCTTTGAAGAGTGTAACCAAACGCTTAAGATCTTCTGTCTCTAATTCATTATCAAGTTTGACGCCTTTCTCTTTCTTAACCCGCTCAATAATCGCTTCAAAAGGATCGATTTCTTCTTTGTTTGCTGGTTTTAGCTCGAGAACGACGTCACCATACATTTGTACAAAGCGACGATATGCATCATAAGCAAAACGAGGGTTGTTTGTCTTGCGTGCCAAGCCTTCTACAACTTCATCATTGAGTCCTAAGTTAAGAATAGTGTCCATCATACCCGGCATAGAAGCACGAGCGCCCGAACGAACAGAAAGTAAGAGAGGCTTTTCTGGGTCTCCAAATTTCATCCCTGTATTTTCCTCAATTAGACGAAGACTTTTGTTTATCTCATCTGAAAGCAATGCAATTACTTTCTCTCTACCTATTTCGTAGTATTCATTACAAACTTCTGTGGTTATAGTGAATCCCGGGGGAACCGGAATTCCTATTAAATTCATTTCTGCTAGATTAGCACCTTTACCGCCCAATAGGTTACGCATGTCTGCTCGTCCCTCAGCGTGTCCATTACCAAAGGTAAAGACTCTTTTTTGGTTGTCCATAACTTTATGTGTTGTTTTAATATATTTAATTCCCGCAAAAATAAAGTATATTTTGCGGCAGTCCAAATTTATTGACTATATATCTTCCGAATATAAGATTATTTCTTTTAGAGAGTCATATTTGCGTAGTTATAACTGTTTTTAGTTAGAACTCGCTTGTAAAATGGAATCGAATGTGCTCGAAATCTTGTTGAGCCATTTGGAGCATATATCCGGAATCTGCCAGGAAAACGTCACGCCCCTCAAGATCTTTGGCCATATATTGATACTTACGCTGCTTGAATTTTTCTAATTCCTCTGGATTATCACTATCAATCCAGCAGGCCTTATATAGATGTATGGGTTCCCAGCGACATTTTGCGCCGTATTCGTTCTCTAAACGGTATTGAATGACTTCAAATTGAAGTTGTCCGACTGTACCAATAATCTTTCGCCCATTGAATTGATTGGTAAACATCTGCGCTACGCCTTCGTCCATAAGTTGCTCGATGCCCTTGTTTAATTGTTTTGTCTTCATAGGGTCTGCATTCTCTATGTACTTAAACATTTCGGGAGAAAAACTTGGTAATCCTTTGAAATGTAGTAGTTCTCCTTCTGTCAACGTATCGCCTATTTTAAATATGCCGTTATCTGGTAAGCCAACGATATCGCCAGGCCATGCTTCGTCAATCGTACTCTTGCGTTGTGCCATAAATTGAGTGGGAGAGGAGAAACGCAGCGTCTTGTTTTGGCGCACATGTAAATAAGGAGTGTTGCGCAAAAAACGCCCGCTACAAATCTTGCAAAAGGCAATACAAGAACGATGATTTGGGTCAATGTTGGCGGTGATTTTAAAGATAAAGCCTGTAAACTTCGATTCCTCCGGATTAACTGTGCGTTCTTCAGCTACGACAGCGCGTGGATAAGGCGCAATTCGTACGAAGCAATCTAGTAATTCCTTAACTCCGAAGTTATTTAACGCTGAGCCAAAGAAAACAGGAGCTACATCTGCTGATAAGTAGGTGTTTACATCAAAATCATCATAAACTCCACTAACTAACTCAAGATCACCACGTAATTTTTGAGAATCCTCTGCACCTATATGGTTTTCAAGTTCTTCACTGGCAATATCAATCTCTACATTTTCCGTAATATGTTGCTTGTCGGCAGCATATAGGTTCAAGCGTTGTTCATATAGATTATAAACGCCTTTGAAGCGTTGTCCCTGATTGATAGGCCAAGAAAGAGGACGAACTTTGATCTGCAATTCTTCTTCTAATTCGTCTAAAAGATCAAAAGGATCGCGCCCTTCACGGTCCATCTTGTTAACAAAGATAATGACAGGCGTCTTTCTCATTCGGCAGACTGTCATCAGCTTGCGCGTCTGCGCTTCCACGCCTTTTGCTGAATCTACTACGATAATAGCAGAATCAACGGCTGTCAGCGTGCGAAAAGTGTCTTCTGCAAAATCCTGGTGGCCCGGTGTGTCGAGGATATTTACTTTATAGCCATCGTAATCAAACTCCATCACAGAGGTCGTTACTGAAATACCGCGCTGTTTTTCTATTTCCATCCAGTCGCTGGTCGCTGTTTTCTTGATTTTATTGCTTTTGACTGCGCCGGCCACTTGGATTTGTCCGCCGAAAAGCAAGAGTTTTTCTGTGAGTGTTGTCTTACCCGCGTCCGGGTGAGAAATGATGGCAAACGTGCGTCGGCGTGTTATTTCTGGATTCAAATTAGACATGATGTTACGTTGGTAAACTGTAAAGGAAATAAAAGAACAACAGAGGTTTTAATGCTTTATGCTTCTTCGTTCAAGAGGCGAGCGATGCAGTCCTGCAAACTATCTTCCCACCAAGGTATGGTGAGTTTGTAGGTTGTTTTAATCTTTGTTTTGTCAAGCACAGAATAGTTTGGCCGCTTGGCTGCTGTAGGATATTCTGTCGTATGTAGCGGACGCACATCACAAGTTGTGATTCCCGCTAAACGGTGAATGACGCGTGTGAAGTCGAACCAAGAGCAAGCGCCCTCGTTAGAAAAGTGATAAAGTCCGGCTTGTGGTCCTTGCTGTATAATGTTTAGAATAGCTTTGGCCAAATCGTGTGCGTAGGTTGGTGTACCTATTTGATCGAAAATGACGCCCAACTGCTGCTTTTCTTTGCCCAGACGCAGCATAGTTTTTACGAAATTATTACCAAAGGCGGAGTAAAGCCAAGAAGTGCGGATGACGACGGCCTCCGGACAAGCCTTGAATACGGCCGTTTCTCCTTTGAGCTTTGTCTCTCCATAAATCGTTTGCGGCCGCGTGGAATCCTCTTCTTTATAAGGCAAATAATGCTCACCATCAAAGACATAATCCGTAGAGATGTGGATAAAATGACCGCCTACGGCTGCAATAGCTTCAGCTAAATTGCGTGCAGCAATATGATTCAACAAGTCGCACAATTTTTCTTCGCTTTCTGCCTTATCTACTGCTGTATAAGCCGCGCAATTAATTATCGTATCTATATGATAAGTTGCGATTAATGTGTTGATGGCATTAAGATCCGTAATATCTAATTCTTCTTTGTCCGTATAGTAGAATGTCCATTCCGGGTAAGACGGGGCCAATAGCTGGATTTCGTTACCCAATTGACCTTTACAACCCGTGATGAGAATATGTTGTGCCATAAGTTTAAAATGAAATAGGTTCTTTCTTGTCTTGAAAATAATAGTCTGACAGCTGCCCAAGTAAGGTGGTTATATCCTTTAGTGCCAGTGTCGTCTCGGAAGATACTGGTTTGTGCTGTAGCTTTAAGAGTAAAGCACCATAGAGGGCCTCAAAGCACGTCTGTAGTTCGGGCGCAGATTTATCACTTCCTTTTGCGCGTAAACGGACGATGTGTGGGAGCACGTTATGATACATTTCTTTATAGTATGGGAAGTGATCTGAGTGCAATAAATGTTCATGCAATTCCGTCAATTCCTGAAGTATGTTACAATTAATTTGCAAATGCCCTTGCTGCGTTAAGCCTTCGCGTTGTATCATTTCACAGAGGTCCGCATACCACTGTCGTATAACTTTTGTTTTCTCATCATCTAATTGAAAACGAGAAAGATATTCTTTTTCAATGCGCTCTATATTACAATCATAAGCTCGGATGAGGTCTTCTACCTGCCACATATAGAGCAGGTATTCAGCCCGATTAGAATTGCGAAGTTGTTCTGCAATAATCATAAGAAAAGTTTAAAGATAGAGATACGTTATACCGATTCACTTCAATAGAGCGATAAGTGAAGCAGTGTCATAATGGCGTAAGCAATAGAGATGATCACAACGATGGATCCTATCGTATGATTAAGCCTTTTGATGCCGTGCAGGCCAAAGTTTTTTCTCATCTTAACAATAACGTAAGTCAGACCCCACCACCATATCATTGCTCCGGCTAAGATAGACAAATAGCCGACAATCGACCCGAAAACATTATTGGGCACAACGAATGTCAGCATATTAAACGAGGCCAAAAAAAGAAAAATGATGAGCGGATTGGAGACGGTGACAAAGAAAGAGGTGATGAAATTGTGAAGTAGCGTCCCTTTATTGTGTGAGACGGGGCGAAAGCTTTTACGTGGGTCAGACAAGAACGTCCAAATGCCAAAGATGAAAAGCATAACGCTTCCCACTAATTTAAGCCAAAAGACGTTGCGCTCATTGTCGACAAAGTCGATTACAAAACTCATTCCGGCACCTGTGATAAGTGCATAAAAGAGATCGCTTAATGCTGCACCGGCACCTGTCACAATACCATAAGACCGCCCTTTCTGTAAGGTTCGTTGGATGCAGAGTATACCTACCGGCCCCATTGGAGCAGAAGCTATGATGCCAATGATTAAACCTTTGAGAAAAAGTTGAAAAGTACTGATATATTCTGCGAAGACGCCCATTTCGCTTGCAAAGTTACGCTTAAACAAAAAATAGCCAAAGCCTTTAATGCGTTTTTTTAACCTTGTAAACGATTCCTCGTGATTTTAATTGCTTTTCTGAAGCCGCATTTGGCAAAATTACTTTCGTGAGCGTACGTATGTCCCCTTACGGAGGGACACTCGTACGCACGTGGAGGGAGAATTGTACAACTACGAGCGTATCACGCATTTGTTAAAGGTCGAAGTCAAGCCTTAGGATACAATGCGATTTTTCTAAGTGTTTGAGAACTTACTATCGTTCATTTTGCCTTTTATGATGCGATATAATAAGCGCTAATATGTTGACTTTCTATACTATATAATCTTTTTGTGTCTGTCGGTGGTGTGAGTTACAGCAGGTATAGAAAGAGTAGGAGAGGATTGTGGAAGGTTGTCGGTCGTAAGAGTGAGCAACTGCAAGAATAATGCTGAATAATTACCTTTTTTGTTTGGCTATAAGTTCACTATTGCATCATTGGTGTGCACTACTTTGGAAAAAGTTTCGCTCTGATGAGGCATATTATTGATTTTTATGCTGAGAAGATAAAAAGAAAATTGTAATTTCGCCTCGAAAATAATTTTAGCGATACTAAAATGGAAATTACTGGTAAGATAATTGCTGCCCTTGAGCCGCGTGAAGGTGTATCAAAGCGCACGGGTAACAATTGGAAGTCACAAGAGTTTGTAATAGAGACGACAGATGGGCAGTTTCCCCGTCATTGTGTCTTTCGCGTCTTTGGCGAGGATCGGCTGCGTCAATTTAATATACAGGTAGGGCAGGAGCTAACAGTGTCTTTTGACATCGATGCTCACGAGTATCAGGGACGATGGTTTAATGATATCTCAGCTTGGCGCGTACAAGCTGCGCAGACGCAAGCCGCTGCACCTATGGCAGCACAAGCTGCTGCACCGCAAATTGACGTGCCGGCTCCGACGGCTGTGCCTGAAGAAGATCCGACTGACGATCTGCCTTTCTAAATGAACAATAAGACTTAAAAGTTTTTAGGTTAAATACTTGTTTCTATTCCTCCACATTCCGAATTAAAAACGGAATAAGGAGGAATTTTTATAAAGCCTGCTCTTATGAAGTTTTTAAAGATACTGAAGTGGGTCCTTATCGGCTTCTTCTCAAGTACAGTTTTAGTCGTCTTGGCTTATCGTTGGCTCCCCGTCGAAGTCACGCCGCTGATGGTCATTCGTTGTGCGCAGCAGATGCAGCGCGGCGAGTCGCCTCGTTTGCTTCACCGATGGGTGCCGTTGGATAGTATGTCGGTATATATGCCCGTCGCGGTAATGGCTTCGGAAGATCAAAATTTTCTTCACCATCATGGCTTTGACGTTAATGCGATTGCAGATGCGGCAAAAGAGCGGATAAACGGCGGACGTAGGAGGGGCGGTAGCACAATTAGCCAACAGACGGCAAAGAATGTATTTCTTTGGCCGGGTTCTACTTGGATACGTAAGGGATTTGAAGTTTATTTTACGATATTGATAGAGCTGTTGTGGTCAAAAGACCGCATTATGGAGGTATATCTGAATAGCATAGAAATGGGGAATGGCATTTATGGCGTAGAAGCCGTTGCACGCTGCAACTTTGATTGTCATGCGAAGCAGCTGCGCCGCTCTGATTGCGCATTGATTGCAGCGACGCTCCCCAACCCGCTTCGTTTTGATTCGAAACGGCCAGGTTCTTATATGCGGCAGCGGCAGCGTTGGATAGAGCGGCAAATGAAGCATATCGCCACATTGAACGAGCGAAGAAATAAATAAAAGTGCGAAGGCTTCTATTTGAGGCCGTTCGCACCTTATTATATATAATGTGTAGAAGCGTGGAGCGGTAAAAAAGCTACACGCTTATTTCATAAATTAAAGACTATCGCCATTAAACTGAAATGGCAGCAGGCAAGCCATCGTGTCGAAGGAATAAATTTCTTTAGCCCCATATAGTAAAACCTTATAAGGTTTTGTTTGTCGATGTTCCACTTCTGCTAATACTTGTCGGCAAGCACCGCAGGGAGAAATAGGGACGTTGGTAAACGCTCCATCGCGCTTCTTGGCTGCAATGGCAATAGCGCTTACTGCTACGCCCGGATATTGAGCGTTGGCATAGAACATTGCACAACGTTCAGCGCACGTGCCAGTCGTGAAAGAAGCGTTTTCCTGATTGCTGCCTTGAATGATTTTCCCGTTTTCAAGCAATACGGCTGCACCGACGCAGAAATTTGAGTAGGGAGAGAAGCTCGTTTCCGTAGCATCTTTGGCTAAGTCGATGAGTTCTTTATCTTCGAGCGGCAATTCTGTTTCTGTTTGGTAAACAGTGAATGTGATGTGCTGTTTTTTATCTTGCATGATCGCGTAGTTTAGATGTGAGGGTGTAAAATTAGCGTATTTATTTCGTTATAACAACAGTTTATGGGTATAAGAACGCCAAGTGAACCAAGCAGATTGCAGTGGAAAATTCTAAATCTGCCACTTTTTTGCCGGAATAAAGCGTTCGCTTCGCTCTATTAGGCGCTCTTAGCGTAATTTTGCACCGATAAAACAAGTAAAAATGCATAACGGTCGTCCAAACGGGACACCATAACACAGATGATTATGAAAGAGAAAAATTTGATTAAATCTTTGGAGTATCGCATCAAGCGCTACCAGTCTGTAGGTAATGGCCCTATGTGTCAGAACTTACGCTATGAACTTGGGAAACTGCTATCAGCAAATGATATGACAGATTAGGGATAAGAAAATATTAAGTGGTTATAGGTATTCGCTCTACCTCCTATTGCGGGAGATAGGGCGTTTTTATTATTTAATTCATTGTTGTGGGATTATAGATTACAATTCTAGCGCTAATCTGCCTACTTCTTCAAAATTATCAATGATAAAGTCAGGTTGGACTGAGCTGAGTTGTTCTGCTGATTGATTGCCATAAGTGACAGCGCAGGTTCTGCAGTTTGCTCCACGCCCCATTAAGATGTCATACGTGGCATCGCCTACTACAAGAGCTTCAGAGGCGTCCGTTTGAGTTGTCTCTAAGATGTGTAATACAATATCCGGTGCCGGCTTTTGTCGCTTTACAGTCTCTAAACCGCAAAGTAAGTCAAAGCAATCTCTAATTTCAGTTAATCCGAGTAGATGCTCTTGTGAAGCAATCATACGGCTTGAAGCAGTTATGATTTTCATAGATGTTGCGGAGCGCAGCTGACGCAAAGTGGCTTCTACCTTTGGAAAAAGCTGAAAGGTTTGTTCGGCTATCGGATCAAAAAGACGTTTATATGTATCAAATCCGATTTGTGCCATGGCCTCATCTTTAATGCCTGGGTATCGAAGGAACATGTCTTTAAGCGGAAGGCCAATCAGACTACGAATAAAATCGTCTGAGGGCTGCGGGAGCCCCATTTCTTGCAAGGCTGCATGCGTTGTGGTAAGTATAGATGTTTGGGTGTCTGCCAGTGTACCATCAAAATCTAATATGAGTGTACGGATCATAGTTTTGAATATGCAGTGTTCATTTAATAGGTGGCTAAAGTTCTATTTCAACTTTATACCATATTGTTTCAACATAAAGGCTTGATGTTCGGTTATCGTTTCACGGCGATATTCCATGTGCCAGTCATTTTTCCTAATATAGGCTAAGTATGATAGCTTCAAAACAACATCAAGTTTAGTGTCTGTAAGCTCTTTTATATCTAAAACGGTCTCACCATCTCCCCTTCCAAAATAACCATCTTCTGCTGGATAAAAATAAGAAAATTTTACCCATACGTATCCCCAATAAGGGTCTATGCGATAGGATTCTAATACTACAGATGAATGACCTTTAAGCTGTCTATCAGGAGAAAAATATAAGGTATTCCCATTTGTCGTAGATATCCAACGGCCTAACAGTTGCGTTAAGTTTACATAAGAGAACAAACATGATGGATAGTTGGTGGTATGTATTATAATAGCAAAGCGGTTTTTGGGGCGTAAGTCACCTATACGATACGTGTTGTTATTTTGTCGAGAAGGTAGGGATAGTGTAAGTGTATCTTGTTCGTCTGTAACAAAAACTAGTGTAGAGTCTTGCCTCGTAATTAACGTAGCGTATGTAGAAAAATGATCGACTCTTTCGTTTGCAGATGCTCGCGCTTCTTGTGCCTTGACGGGCAATATTAATAAGAAAAAAAATATTGTTAGTATATGGTGTCTTATTCCTGTCATTATAGTTTGGATCTTAGTTGATGCAAAGATATGAATTCTGGTTAGCTTCTTTAAGGCTTGTATGCTTGCTTTTTTATTAAAGATAGATTCTGAATTTTGAATAGTTTTCTTTGCGAGGAAACGTGCTAGCTTATATATTTTCACAGCAGACTATTCGTTAGTTGTAACAAGCTAATTTTTTATAGAAAGGCGATGTAATTCTATTTGGATTTGTGTACTTTTGCAATTATGATAAGGAAACTTACTGTTACTTGCTGCTTCACTTTTTGCTTGATCGCTAAAATCTTGGCAAGCCCGATCGATTCTGTATTTGTACGTGTTCCTACAGATATCTTACCCATGCTTAACATGAATGCTCGCTTGGATATGATTGACCTATATAACTATAATATGAAGGCCGAAGCGTATAATATATATGGTGGAAAATCTGTGATGACACAAAAGACTGATTCGATGTTTTCTATTTCTCTGACCGAGAGTAGTCGTTGGGATTTAGCCTTATTGCCACAAAATGCAGATACAATCTTTGCTGTCATCTACACCATTCTTTCTCCTGCGGAGAGCAGCCGGATTGTTTTGTACGATGCAGATTGGCAACCTTTAGCCTATCAGTTTCAGTTACCTGAGATTGAGAAGTTTTTCCGCGAACCTTATCCTTTCTCACCGGAGCGAATGGAGATCTTGAAGCAAGATCTAAAAATGTGCTCCGTATCACTCTCATTTTCTCCGCAGACGCGAGCTTTGATAGCAAAGGTTTCTACGACAAACGCACCTGAAGATGATTTGGCTGATTTGAAGCACTTGTTATTCCCTCTTCGCTATGCTTGGACCGGAGATGCATTCCAATTGTCACCCTCATTAGAATAGATTCAGCGATATTTGGGCGTAATATAGATTTGACAAACAAAAGACGTGAATCTTTAATATTGTCAAAGATTTACGATGATTTTTGCTAGCCTTGAAAAAAAAGAGTTTTTAATTACGCTTTCCCTCTGAAAAATGCTATCTTTGCGAAGAATTGAAAGAACAAACTACTTAAACATATTTTGTTATGGTAAATTACAAAGACTTAGGTTTGGTGAACACGCGTGAGATGTTCAAGAGAGCCATTGATGGTGGTTATGCAATTCCTGCATTCAACTTTAATAACATGGAGCAGTTGCAAGCTATTATTAAGGCTAGTTCAGAGTTACGCTCTCCGGTTATTTTGCAAGTATCTAAAGGTGCTCGTAATTATGCCAACCAGACTTTGCTGCGATATATGGCACAAGGAGCTGTGGCTTATGCTAAAGAGTTAGGTTGCGAACATCCAGAAATTGCTCTTCACCTCGATCATGGAGATAGCTTCGAACTTTGCAAGAGCTGTGTAGACTTTGGCTTCTCCAGCGTTATGATTGATGGTTCTTCACTTCCTTATGAAGAGAATATAGCGCTAACGAAGAAGGTGGTAGAATATGCTCATCAATTTGATGTAACCGTAGAAGGTGAACTTGGCGTATTGGCCGGCGTTGAAGATGAAGTTTCTTCTGAGGTTAGCCATTATACAAAACCGGAAGAAGTAATTGACTTTACGCAGCGCACGGGCGTCGATTCTTTGGCTATTTCTATCGGTACAAGCCATGGCGCTTATAAGTTTAAGCCCGAACAGTGTACGCGTGATCCGAAGACGGGGCGTCTTGTTCCTCCTCCATTGGCTTTTGATGTTCTCGATGAGATTATGGTGAAACTTCCGGGCTTCCCCATCGTACTCCACGGATCTTCTTCTGTTCCCCAGAAGTATGTAGATATGATTAATGAGTATGGTGGCAAGATGCCGGATGCTGTAGGTATTCCGGAAGATCAATTGCGCAAGGCTTCTAAGAGCGCAGTTTGTAAGATCAATATTGACTCAGATTCTCGTTTGGCTTTCACGGCTGCTGTGCGCAAAGTGTTTAGCGAGAAACCGGGCGAATTTGATCCTCGTAAATATTGCGGCCCTGCTCGTGATGCAATGGAAGAAATGTATAAAGAGAAGATTAAGGATGTACTTGGTTCTGAAAATAAATTGGCTCAGTAATACATTCTGATAAATAAACTTTGAAAGGCCGTGATTCTGATTGTTGAATTACGGCCTTCATTTCATCTTTTCGAACTATGTTTAGAATTTATGCCTTATGTGGCTTTCTTGTGCTTTCATTGTTGCAAAGTTGCCAAGGAAAGACCGTCACACCGGCCCAATCTAAAATAGAGCAGGCTTTGACAATAGTGCAAGAAGAAAAAGGCGACATACAGATGCCGCCAATACCTACAATATATAATAAGGCAGACTCAATAAAGGTCGTCGACTTGCTAAAGAAAAAAGTAGACGGGCAACCGATGCTTTTTTACGCTAAGCAGTTTATTAATGTGCCTTATGTGGCTTCAACCTTAGAAGTAGCAGATCCGGAGCAGTTGGTCGTTAATCTGCACGCTTTAGATTGTACGACGCTGATTGAAACAGCTGCAGCACTGACACTGACAAAGTGGCAGGGGAAGACAGACTTCGCATCTTATTGTCGTAACCTCGAATTTATCCGTTATCGCAATGGTAAGATGAATGGTTATCTCTCGCGTTTGCACTATTTTTCTTGGTGGATACACGACAATGAAGCTAAGGGGATTTTACAAGAGGTCAAAGAAGCAAAATATAGCCCGGCGCGTATTTATGTGAAGAACAATTATATGAGTACTTATCCCGAGAAATATAAATTCTTAAAGGGGGATACTTTCCGAATAGATAGCATCCGAAAATTAGAAGAAGAGATTCAAGGTTTTGATGGTTATTATTTACCGGAAGCCAATACATCTTTGGGTAAAGCCCAATTGAGTAACATTCAAGATGGAGATATTATTGCCATTGTAACGACAAAGAAAGGAATTGATTATTCCCATTTAGGCTTTGCTGTATGGGGAAAGGGTGGCAAGTTGCATTTGCTGAATGCTTCCTCTATCCATAAAAAAGTTGTGCTTGAACCCAAAACCCTGCGACAATATCTGAAAGAACATCCGAGTTCGATAGGTATTCGCGTTTTCCGCCTTATAAAGCCTGCAAACTAAAAATAATCCTCGCCAATCTAATAAGAGATTAGCGAGGATTTCTTGTTTTTAGGAATTGCGTTGTGCTTACATCATGCCGCCCATTCCTGCACCCGGTGCCATTGGCATTTCAGGTTTGTCTTCTTTCTTATCAGTAATAACGCACTCGGTCGTTAAGAACATTCCGGCAACGCTGGCTGCGTTCTCCAAAGCTACGCGAGAAACTTTAGCGGGGTCAATTACACCGGCCTGACGCAGGTCTTCAAATTGCTCTGTCTTCGCATTGAAACCGAAATTACCTTTTCCTTCGCGTACCTTATTAACAATGACAGCTCCCTCCAAGCCTGCGTTAGAGCAGATCTGACGAAGCGGCTCCTCAATCGCACGGCGAATGATATGAATACCTGTTGTTTCGTCTGCATTATCTCCCTGCAAGCCCTCAAGGCTTTCTTGTGCCCGAATATAGCTTACACCGCCGCCGGTAACGATACCTTCTTCGATTGCAGCGCGCGTAGCACACAAAGCGTCGTCGCAACGATCCTTCTTCTCCTTCTGTTCTGTCTCAGAAGCTGCACCTACTTCCAGCACGCAAACACCGCCGCTTAACTTTGCTAAACGCTCTTGCAGCTTCTCTTTGTCATAAGAAGAAGTGGAGTTGTTTATTTCATTTTTGATTTGAGTCACGCGTTCTTTGATTGCTTCCTTGTTGCCAACGCCATTTACGATGGTTGTATTCTCCTTCGTTATGGTCACCTTTTCAGCGCTACCCAGCATTTCGAGCGTAGCTTGCTCAAGTTTCAAGCCTTTCTCTTCGCTGATCACAACGCCACCCGTCAAAACGGCAATGTCTTCCAACATCGCTTTGCGGCGATCGCCAAATCCAGGTGCTTTTACCGCACAAATCTTCAATTGACTACGCAAGCGGTTAACAACCAAGGTCGTTAGCGCCTCGCTGTCTACATCTTCAGCAATGACGAGCAAGGGGCGGCCGCTCTGTACTGCGGGTTCAAGAATCGGAAGAAAATCTTTTAAGTTGGAGATCTTTTTATCGTAGATTAAGATGTAAGGTTTCTCCATTTCGCATTGCATTTTTTCTGCATCTGTTACGAAATAAGGAGAAAGATAACCACGATCAAACTGCATACCTTCTACAGTCTTCAAGACCGTATCGCGGCCTTTAGCATCTTCAATCGTAATGACACCGTTTACGCTTACAGCACGCATACCGTCGGCAATAAGCTTACCGATTTCAACGTCATTATTAGCAGAAATGCTTGCAACTTGTTCGATCTTGTCGTAGTTTTCACCTACCTGCTCCGCTTGCGCCTTGATGCTTTCCACAACTTTAGCTACGGCCTTGTCCATACCGCGCTTCAAGTCTAAAGGATTAGCGCCGGCAGCTACGTTTTTCATTCCTTCCGTAAGGATAGCCTGCGTCAAGATGGTTGCTGTCGTTGTTCCATCGCCCGCATCGTCGCCGGTCTTGCTGGCTACGCTCTTAACCAATTGAGCTCCGGCGTTCTCGAAGTTATCTTCGAGTTCTACCTCTTTAGCTACGGTCACACCATCTTTTGTGATGCGCGGAGCGCCATATTTTTTGTCGATGACAACGTTACGTCCTTTAGGACCAAGCGTTACTTTTACTGCATTTGCCAAAGCATCTGCACCCTGACGAAGCGCTTCGCGCGCTTCAACATTATATTTGATTTCCTTAGCCATAATCTTGTATATCTTTTAATGTGTTATTGCAGAATAGCCAATACGTCTGACTGACGCATAATAAGGTATTTCTCTCCATCGAGTTCTACTTCCGTTCCGCTATATTTACCATAGAGGACAGTATCTTCAGCTTTGAGGACCATTTCTTCGTCTTTTGTCCCATTACCTACGGCAATTACGCTACCTTTCAAAGGTTTCTCCTTTGCTGTATCAGGAATGATAATGCCTCCTACCGTTTTCTCTTCAGCAGCGGCCGGTTTGATTAAAACTCTGTCTGCTAATGGTTGAATTTTCATAATCGTTGTTTTATTTAGATTGAAATTATTTCCCACGAAGTATAACTAAAAGTATGCCAAGAGTGGTATTGTCTCATAGTTTTTCTTTGTTCCTATGTAAAAAACCTTGTAACAGTCCCACAATTTCGCCTTTATTGTTGTCGTGAGCCGCTTTGTGGATGCGTATGTCTCATTATTGCCTTGTTGTGGCTTATGAGTTTATTGTTTGCTGGCGCCAAACAATCGTTTGCTGAGCCCAAACTATAGTTTGCTGGTACCAAACAATCGTTTGCCGGCACCAAACAATGGGAGGCACTGTTTGAAGCTTACTGAGTAAAGGACGAAAAAAGTCGAAAATCAGCACGTTTTACGACTTATATAAGAGGAGGGAATAAGAATAGTGCGTAAGAGGAGGTGATGATAGTACTATATGGCGTGCATATCATTAACGGATAGGACGTAATAGGACTTTCACGGCCAAAAGGCTTGATTTGCCGAACAGGCGGAAACGATCCTTGAAGACCCAAATAGCATTCGTCCATCGCGAACGGTTGAGAAAGCGTAGAAAATGATCAAACGTTTCCTTTATTTCCGGAGATAACTCTTCGGTATAAAAATAATAGACGTCCAAAATGCTATCCAGATGGCTGCTTTCCAATATTGGTTTCCTGCGTTTTAGGAATCCCGTAGTGCGTTGCAAGAGAGAACGATCCGTGGCGCCGGTCACGGCGCCGGTATAGCGACGATAGAGAAATAGACGTCGAGGTATATATGTAAAATGTCCGAACAAGGCATTCACAAGCGTGATGAGATGATCGTGCATTGCAATGCGACCTTTGAATAGCAGGCACTTCTCTCTTAATTTATCATTGATAATCATTGCACAACCTTGTATGCCGCCGTTGGCAAACAGAACGTCGTGAAGGTCTTTTACGATGTTCAAGATAGAAATGCCTCCAATAGGCTGGCGAGCTTTGACGTTGTAGACATAAGCATTACAGTAGACACATTGCGGAATGTTGTTGTCTTCTGCCTGAATGACTTCCATCTGCGTACTTAATTTGTCTTGTAACCAAATGTCGTCTTCGTCGCAAAAAGATATAAAAGGCGCTGTGGAGAGCGAGAGCAAATGCATAAAGTTGCGACCGGCAGAATGGAAACATAAACCATCCTCAATCAGGCATATACGCTGGTCGGTTGCAGCTAATTCACGGATGATTTCAATGGTGCGATCCGTTGAGCCATCATCGTGTATCAGCAGGCGCCAATCGGTGAAAGTCTGTTGCTGTAAAGAATATATTTGCTGACTGATATAAGCTTCGCCATTGTAAGTGGCCATCAGTATATCTAACTTGGGCTGGCTCATCTTGATAGTCTTGAAGACAGTTGTTGGAAAATATAAGGGAACAATATGAGGATGATATATTGCAGATTCAATGAAAAATTGGATAAGATATTTTCCTGCACAAATTGCAGTATGAGGTAGTTTAAGAAGCAAGCATATAAGATGAAATAGACGTTTTGCCCACTTTGAGCTCGTTTATATAAGAAGGCATAAAATGCGCCATAGAGTCCGCCAAACAAACCTACGCCCGGTAAGCCGAAATCGTGATAGAAAGGGTATAGAATCGTATAGGTATTAGTCTCTTCCGGGACGCCAACAAATTTCAAGACGTTGCTGACGGGTTCTATGTTGCTCCCGAGCGAGTGCATGATAGCGTAGTAAAAGCGGAAAACGTATTCGCCAAAATGTGTGGCACTTGCAGGTTCTACATAATAGTCGAAAGCTACGCAGGGAGACATTATATATATGGTTAACATAGACGTGGCCGAAAAAGAGTCTTGCTGGGAAGCCATCGAACGGGCATATTGAAACCAGATGCTGAAGCCTATGAAGATTAAAAGTATGATGCCGATAGTGCGCAATTTGATCTTGCCACGCAGATAAAGGACATAAACCATAGGAACCAAGAAGACGAAGAAGCCCGTCTTGGACATCGAAATCAATGCTGCGAGAACGTTAATGACTACGGCCAATATCTTGAGCCATTTCTTGGACGAGTAGACAAAGATGAAGATAAAGACGATTAAAGCTACGCCTATTGTATAATAGGCTACGCCTAAATCCGGTTTATCCAAAGTTTCGTCGTAAGAAGCAATGCGCAAGTAGGTCATTAAGTTTGACTCGCCGCGCTCCATACCATATCTCATTAACGTATAAAGAATCAATGGCACGGAAATGATAGCAATAAATAAATAGAGTTTCAATACAAGCCGAGAAGGTGTGAGGACCGACGCAAGCAATGGAGGACGACGACTGATAAGACTATGGTCAGGCAGGTAATAATAAGTGGGGTAAGCCACTCCTAAAAAAGAAATAGTCCAAACGATTAGGGAAATTGGGAAGTTGTGAATAATAGGGTAGAGTTCGGGATCACTGAGATAGAAGAGCAGTAATATGCCGAACCATACACCGGGCTGGAGTACAAAAGGCGAAAAAACGTCGCGCGTAATGTACCATCCGATAAACGTGAATGCAGCTACAATCAAGAAGGCAATGAACAACATAAGACTTGATCTTTCTTACAATAATAGAACATAAGAGCGGCTACAATCGCTTCAGAAAGCAATAGTGCCCACGCGGCACCGTATTCTGCGTAAAGGGGCGTCAAGATGCCAACTGCCGGAATGGAGATGACTGCGGTTATGACGTAGACGTTGCGGAAATGTACTCGGCTCTGTTTGTTGCCTAAAGCGATTAAACCCATTTGCCCACAGACTGCGCCGACACCAATAAATAATGGAGCAGGGGAGATAATGCGTAGTAGATTGTCCCATCCCAAATAACCTTCGTCGTGAAGTGCGGATTTCAGCAACGAAGCCCCGACAAATAATAGGATGGTTAAGAGTAACATAATTCCGCCTACGACATAGAGTACGCTTTTCGTCTTATTCACGGCTGCAACTCGATCTTTAGTACTCAATGCACTGATCTTTGGGAAGAAAACTTGCGTGATGGGGATGTAAATGATAAAGCATAGGGCGCGCATGAGTGCTTCAGCTGAGGTGTAACGCCCAACAGCGGATTGGGAACAAAAGAAGCCCAAAATAATGACGAATAATTGGGTGTAAACGCTCGTGGATGCGCGTGAAAGAAAGAGTGGGAAGCTATCTGAAACTTCAGACTTGATGCGTGAGAAATCCCAACTGATACCTCCTATCCACGATTGGCGATAAGCCCAAATAGAAGAAATAAGAGCTGTTAGGCAAAAAACGGAGGCTTGTAAAAGTGCGGCGATAATGTAATCTTGCTGCACTTTTACGAAAATAAAGATGAGGGGAAGTAAAAGTAGCTTGGAGATAGTGTTAATTATGGCCATTGCTCTTACTTTTCCCACTCCTTGAAAGAGCCACATAAATGTGTAGGTCGAACCTATAGCCATCGGCGTTGTAGCTAATATAGCCGCCTGATAGCTTTTAAAGGTGGGGACAAATGCAATCAAAATAAAAAGTAATAACAGTGAGGCCGCCAAAAGCATTGTCTTGGCCCAAAAAACGGCCCAAAAGATGCGCGTGCGCTCTTGCTTGTCTTCGCCGGCAATAGCTAAGTGCTTCGTGGCGCTTAAATCAAAACCAAAATCGATAATTAGAGCCAAATATTGTATAACAGAGAGTGAAAAACCAATATAGCCATAGCCGGTTGCTCCCAACTTGACCATTAGATAAGGAATCACCAAAAAAGGAAGGAACTTGTTGACACCTTGTAGTACAAATAAATAAAGAATGTCGACAACTTCCTGCTTGTTCCCTTTTATCCCTTGTCTTAATTGGTGCAACATAAGTATGGCGTCAAGGCTTTTCGCTCTTCGTTTCCAGCAATTGCATCTCTGGCTGATCACGCATTGCTGATTTGATGATTATCCATAAACAAGACAGTGAAAAACTCAAAACAGCCATCATAAAGACAAAGATCATACGCTTAGGAGCCGATGGCTTTATAGGAACATTTGCTTGTTGTAGAACGGTAAAGGCAGGCATACGCTCTTGTACTTTGGCTTGCGCCAATTGTAATTGTGTGATGCTTTGTGAATAACCATTATAGGCTAATTGCATCTCGTTCTCTAGACGTGTCTCTTCTTGCTGTACGGAGGTCAAAACCAAATCCTGATTGGCATCGGCAAAGCGAGCGTAAACTTTCTGAGCTGCTTTGTAATCTTCTAACGCCTTCTGAGAAATCTTCTCAGCATATTTGACGTCGTTGCGCGCTTTGCTCGTACGATAGTTTGCAATGTATTGCTGCAATTGGTTTTCTACCATTGTTGCAACTTGGGCTGCAACTTCAGGGTCTTGCATCGTAACGTTAATGGTTACCATATTTGTGCGCTTATCTACAAAGCTTACGATAGAAGAACCTAATCCCTTTAGCAATTTTTCTTGTGCCTTTGTAAGTCGTTGAGGGTCTATTTTGTTTGTCGGTGCTTCTTTTGAACCAAGTCCACCCCATTGAAACAAACTATCCCACCATGGTGCTTTCTGATGTTGTGTAAGATAGATAAATAGGCTTACGTCTTGCTTTAATCCCTTAGGCCGTACGGGCTTATTTAATAAGGCAACTAAGAAATCGGGCGTCTTTACTACTTTGGGATAGAACTCGGGGTATATGGCGTCCTCGCTGTCGCCATTTCCTAGTTTTACACCTGCCATAGATGCCAATGAGCCTAAGCCTGAGCTTAAGCTGTTGTTGCTGGGGATTTCTGGCAACATCACAACATCTGATTGATAAGAGCGAGGAATACTCATAATGTAACCAATACTCAAGCTGACAACAATGAAGCAGAAGATGAAAATCTGTTTCCATTTGCTCAGCAAGAGACGAGCTACCTTTAAGAGGCTTTGTATTTTGCTATTCATGTACGTTATTTCTTTATCAAGGTTGCTACGACAGCGCCCAATGTGGCAACAATACTACCTAAGCTTATCCATTCAGCAAAGGCTAATCCGCGTCTTTTAGATTTTGCTGGAACGACAATTTCACAGCCCGGCTGTATATCTTTAGCTGAACGAATCTTTGTGACTGTACCATTCATATTTACGGCGAAAACATCTCTGCGTTTTGCGGTTAAGCTGTATCCTCCGGCTTGATTGATGTAGTAGCTAAGCCCTTGTCCGCTTGTATAAGCGACAGTATTGGGATACATAACTTCTCCGTTAATTGAGACGGTGTTATTATATTTTGGTACGACAATCTTGTCGCCGCCTTGTAGGACAATATCCCATTTATCCGAGCCTGGACTTTCAAGTGCTTTATCTAAGTTTATACCGATGTTTCTTACGTCGCCATTAAGTTTACTTATCTTTGTTGAATCTCTTGCAGTAATCATTTTCCACGTAGCCTGCTCTTTGATTTGTTCTTGAGGGCTTAGGTTTCTTTCCAAGTGTGCGCCTTTTGCATAGGCCTCTTTGGTTAATCCTCCAGCCTCATTAATCAAATCGCTTAAGCGGGCTGTCTTGCGAGTTAAGGTATAAACTCCGGCAAACATAACCTCACCTTCAATTTTAATATGTTCTTGTTCAGCATAACCTGGAGATCGGCGTACATAAACCTCGTCAAATGGTTCCAAGACAAATCCCGGTTCTCCCTGGATAACGAAACCATCTTTTAGTTGGAAACTATAAGAGCGTGCAATTTGGTCCGGTGCAGTAAGCGCTTTGCTATTTCTGATTCTACGAGATACATCTACCTTCATTGTTGATGCCGCATCTGTTAAACCTCCGGCCTGCAAGATGAAATCTTCGATGGTCGTGTTATCAGCGTAAATATAGACGCCCGGATAAGCTACTTCGCCAGAGATGGTTAACGTCTGAGCATCAAGTAAATCTTTTCTACTAGGAACATACAAAACATCACCATTCTTCAAAGACACATCCGGAATGTTATGATCTACGAGCTCTTTGAGGTCAATAGCCAACACTTCCAGCGTGCGATCTTCTTTAAGGCGATGCATTACAGCGTGATTGGCTATAGCATCTTCTGTAACACCTCCGGCAGCTTCAAGCAACTGACGGACTGTGGAGATCGTTCCGTTCATTTGAAACTGACCGGGACGGAAGATGGCTCCTTTGATTTCCACTAAGTTGCTAAAGCGATTCAATGTGGAGTCAACTGAAACGGAATCGCCATCCATCATTTGGAATTTATTTCGCTCAAACTCATCTACAGTATGGATAGAATACATACCACCTGATTTGCGAATGAGACGCACGTTCGTTCGATATGCGTCGCCCGTAAAGCCGCCCGCATATTTGATCAACGTTCCCACACTTTCTGTGTGCTTCATTTCATAATACATCGGACGTTTAACCTTTCCGGTGATATCTACCAAGCATTCGTAAGGGCCTACATAAATAACATCTCCCGACGTTAGTCGGACATTGCCGGATAACTTCCCATTTAGGATATAGTCATATATATCTACTGTCGATATAGCTTTGCCGTGTCGGTAGACTTTAATGCTACGCAGTGTACCTATATCGTTTGTACCACCCGCCATATACAAAGCATTAAAGACGGTGGCAAAAGCCGACAAGGTATAAGTGCCGGGATTTTTTACTTCACCCATAACATTGACAGAGATCGTCTTTGTTTGCCCGACCGTCAAGCGGATTTTGCTACTCTGATAGCGTGCTCCAAGCGTAGAACGTAAGCGCGCATTAGCTTGGGCTACTGTTAATCCTGATACATTTATAGGCCCAAAGCCTTCAATGTCAATAGTGCCATCTGGAGATACTGTAGATTCAAAGTTTTTTTGTGATGCTCCCCACACGTCAACAAATACAGCATCGCCCGGGCCTAAACGATAATCGTCGGGAGTTGCGATATTCATATCGCTCTCAAACGTTAGCTTTTTGTTATTAAAGATATCTCGACCGAAGACTTTCTTTTCCTGTTTCCTATTTCTATTTTCTTTTACCGCGAAGTATTCTTCCTCGTCCAGATCAAATGTATCAGGCAGAGCGAAGCTTAATCCGTCATCCAACTCGTCTTCTTGGCGGAGTTGTTGCTTCTTTCGCTGCTTTTCAGAAATATAGACTTTATTTTCCTTATTATTATCAAACCGTTTGCGTCGATAATTTTGCGCATTGGGGTCTTCTTTCTCTTCGCCATTCTGTTGGCGAAGGCGGTCTTTCTGCTTTTTGTCGAAGCCGGTTAAGTCTTTGGCACCTAAAGTCGAATTAGACTTGCTCTGCATCTCATATTTTCTTCTAATACGACGCACTTGGTCTACCGTAACTCCACGTTCAACCAATTTCGTCATTATGGCTGAACGCGGCGTGCCCTTTTGGCTTTCGCGCATGATGAAACTCATCACTTGATCATCTGTCATTGTTGAGCGTACCTGCGCATAAGTTAGCGGCGCAAGCAGAAGCGTGAACAATAGGGCTACAATAAGTCTTCTTATATGCATAAGTTGTGTTACTTTTCTATTTGATGTAGAACATCCGGAGTGGATTTTTTAAAGGTAAAGCCGTCTATGCGGTTGGTAGAACCGTCTGAAAGGCAATGTTGCCGCAAAAGTACAAAAAAAGGGCTATTTATTCCTCTCTTTTAGTTTAAACAATGACGCTAATGGTCCCACGAGGCGCTAAGGACGACTTTTGGGGTAGATTATATAAAGCATGTTTATAAGGTTTGCTCACATTATCCCTCTCGCATGACGCATCATTGTAAAAGCGAAATTAAGTCACTTCTTTAGACTGCTTACTTTTCAACTGATTAAAGCTGAATTTATTGTGCTGTGTTTGTGTATGATACACTTTTTGTCTGATTTTTGTGCGACTTCAGCTCATTATTCGACCTGTTGGCTTTGAAATATTATTAAGAAGCATTGCAATGGGTAAAGAGTTATCACGATGGTAGGAATTTTTCATCACGAGCGTACATTTGTCCCATCACGATGATACGAACGTCCTTCCACGATGGGAAATCTGTAGGAAAGGATAAAGGTTGTAAAACTCAATATTTGAGTTTCTCTTTTTGTACCTTTCTATCTGCTTATGCTTGTCCTGTTAGCTCTCAGGTAAGACTAACGAGATCATATTTATAAAAGTCGGATGCAATTCCGAATAGTTCTGAAATGTTTTCTTAAGAGAAGCTTCGTTGAGTCTTGATGTTATATTTCGTTTTGTTGATGAAAGGAAACAGGGCTAATGCGTTGTAGCCGTGTAAATAGAGTAGGGGGAATAGTACTTTGTTGTTAATGTCAGGAGAATGCGACGTAGGGATATAATCGCTCAAGCTCTTTTTTCGTAAAGATACCTAAGAAACGCAATTCTTCCCAGCTCTTTATCGGGCCGTTTAAACGAATATGATTGATGATGGCTTTCGTCTGCTCATAGTTAAAGTAAGGATGTCGTATGAGCTGCTTAAAAGAAACTTTATTGATATACACTTGGCTCGGTATCAGCTTTGTAATAAGAAACCATTGCTCTATATTTTCCGGAAGGCCATCTATTTCTTTTAGTTGCTGCTTGCTTACAAAGCCGCCAAGTCTTTCTCGGTAGCGCACAATCTTTCCGGCGTAATAAGAGCCTATTCCTGGGATTTTTTTCAGAGCATTGGTGTCAGCTGCATTGATGTCAATCTTTGTACCCGGGGCATATTTTTCGACACGTTGCCTCCGGATGCTGTCACTCCTATATTGCGTGCGTTCATTGCTTTCTTGATGGATAACAATATAAGGACGCAGGCGTGCAAAGTCTTTTTCGCTAAGTCCATATAAATGACTAAAATGCTCGGCCGACTTCCATCGTCCGCCTTTTGCTCGATATTTGAGCGCATTTTTAGCTTGCCAAGGAGCGAAGCCTAAGGCCATGAAGGTCTCATAGCTGGCCGTGTTGGGATCAAAAGGGAATAGCTTGCCTACTACCTTTTCGTTGTTCCAATGCGGATGCTGTTTGACCCAAGCTAATGAATCTTTCTTAATTTGAGCTTCAAAGTCAGATAGTTCTTGCTGCGCAGTGGAGGTTTGGTTGTTGGACGGCCCGGTTGTCTCTCTTTTATATAGCCGAAGTAGGACTACAATTAGTATGATGACAAAGAGAATGGCAGCTAAACCATATAGCTCTTCTCGTGTGAAGCGGCGTTTTTCCATAGCCCTTCTTTGTTTAATTGATAAAATTCCAAGAGATTCCCAATCTGAAAATAAGGCGGTTGAGTGGATAGTGTGGAACAAGGAAAGGTTTTCCATTGCCCGAGCTGTAATTGAGGTGCGACACCATTACATAAAAGCGAGTACGCTTCAGATCAAAGTTGGCGTAAGCATTGATAAGAGGATAATTGCCCAACGTTACTTTATGTTGAGGGTCTTGTATTGCAAATTCTCCGACGATGGGAGAGTAAGCTAAGGCGTCATATTTCGTAAAGAAGCGCATATCTGCCCCCAGTTCTGTCTTTAGTACCTTAGCAATCTTGAACTTTAAGTATAAATTCGTCCAAAGATTGATGGAGGGAAGTGGATAAACCGAAGCGTCAGAGGTAGCCTGCCAAGTGATTTCATTCTCCCAATGCAAGATTCCCCAATGGAAATTTTGAGTTAGCGTAGCAGCGATCAACTGCAAATTGCCGGTTTTTTGGCTTGAATTAACCGAATGGGTGTATTTTTGAGTGCTTGATACAGTATAAGGGTATAAGGTTTGCGCAAAGAATGGATAGTTTTTTATATTTTCGATGTGCAGACTGAGTTTTGTTTGCTTATAATGTAGACTTCCGCCAATGCGCGTGGAAAATTGTTTGTTTAATTGTTTGTCCCACCAGGCGTTGCGTGCGTGGTAATGGTCAAAATAGAAAGCAGGCGCCCAACGTCGTACATAGCCGTCTAAATTAACAAAGAGTGAATCTTTATGGAAAGGAATCGTAAAATCTACATTCCCTTCTACGTTAAATTCTCCCCACTTGGCGCCGGTCGTTCTTAGTTCGCCTAATACGTGATAGCGGAAATACTTGCCTTTTTCCTTGAGTAGTTGAGCGCCAAGCGTAAGATAATTGTATTTATATTGCTTCGTCGTTAAGTTGCTTGCCGTTGTGAGCGTGTCAGGTAAAGAAAAATTGTAGAAATCGTGCTGCGCGAATAGACGAAGTCCGGTCTTCACCCATTTATTGAAACCTTCGTGTAACTCTATTGCAAGGGTGTTTCTCAAGTGTAGGAATTTCGTCAGATCATTTGCGGAATCTGCCGGCAGATAGAAATCATGAAAGAATCCTTTTGCTTCAGTTAAAGGCAGATTAGACAAGAAACGCCTGTTGTTGTGTGAGAGTTGGAATGTATGAATAAAGCTTGTGACCGGCACAAATTCCTCTCTTAGCAAACTATCATTGATGTTTGTTCGCGTAGAGTCTGTTGCCTTTAATAATTGACCAGATATTTTGTTATGCTGTGTCCTGACTATTTTTCCCTCTTTATCATAGAAGCGAGAGAAACCTATACTATAGTTGTGTGTTAAGAAGAATGTGTTCAGGTGCATCCTATTATATGTCTTTGAAAGATTGGTTGGCATATCTTCCGTTCCATATTTTGTGGGGAAAGACTCAGGATTAGTGATATAAGCATCGTTTTCTATTCCTCCGTTTTCGGAAGTTTTTAGAAAATTGGTAGAGTAGAGCGTGTGCATTTTATAATTCTTGCCTAAGTAAGATGCGAACAGCGTACCTCCCAATTGGGACGTGTTTTGACTACTATAATATCCTCTGCCGTAGAGGTAGTCAATCACAAAGCCCATTCCTAAGCGCTTGTTTATATTGGTGGAAAAAGCCCCCTTGAGTCTTGATTCTCCGCTCTGCTTGTCTCCACATTCGTGAAGCGTTATGTTGGTAAAGGGAGATTTTGTATTCGTGAACAGCACTTGATCAGGCCTTCGTAAGAAAAAATCATAAGGATTGGTGAATATGAATTCCTCTTCTGTTGGCGCATCATTGCGATCTGTAAATATCCGACTGATACGCGGAGATCCCAGATTTCCTAAAAAGTTGTAGCGCCCCGTGAGTCCGTCCGTGAAAGCCTGATTCTGGAAGAGGTGGGGGAGTGTATCTAATTGCGCAGGGCGAATAGCGCCAAAACGAGCGTCTACTCTCCAAGCATAAATACCTTCCGGCACGTTTTCTTTCTCAATAGAATCAGTTGCAGAACGTTGTTGATTATTTTCTTGTATAATATTCTGTGCTTGAACTGCCGATAAAGGGCAAGAAATAAGCAGTAAGATCTTCAATAGTCGTTTCATAAAAGCAAGCAATGTGCGTTTGGTTGACGGCAAAGTTAAAGAGATTTCGGGATTTGTCAGTCGTTTAAAGCGCCACAATTCGGACAAGTCCCTAATTTCTCTAAGACTTGTCTGCAGTTCCCGCAGACAAATTGCTGCGTACGGTGCTTGAAATAGCTTTTTAGTCTAATCCCGAAAATTATAATAAGGATGATGTGCCCTATATAAAAGGGAAAGATCTCTGTTAATCCAAAGTAAATAAGTATAGCACTGAAGATTAAGCTCGCAAGATGTTTTATGATGTATTCTCCATCATCTATCTTTGAGAGGTCTATTATTACTGCAATTCCAGAAATGAGAAGTAGCCATACTGATCCTAAGAATAGCTGCATAATAGGGGGGAGGTCCGGGTTTAAAGGATTGATTGTTGGGTGAAAATAAAACTCAATCCAAGTATCCGGAACAAAGCGTTGTATGCCCCCATATAAAGCTGAAGACAAAGCAACAGTAAAGCAAAAAAGTAAAGCGTATAAGCTGTAGGCTGGAATAAACGAGATGCCGGCAAGCGCTTCTTTCTGTCGCCTTATAGCGTATTTCCATCCATTCTCCTCTGCTTTTCGTTCCAGTTTGTTTTGCTTAAGATATAACAAGACCACAAATACCAAAAGACTAAGTCCTAACAATGGAAATAAGATCAAAGAGCGTGTGTAACTGAAGAAGTGTATAAATTTTGAAATCGGATCATTCGGCACTGTCTTATTGAGAAAAGTCTGTTCACTTATCCAACCTTGTGTCAATTGATCGCGCGCCACTTTGATTAGAATACTATCTGCCTCTGCTTGAGTAGATTTTGAAATATCTAAAACAATCAGTTGATCTCCTTTATGCAGACCTATCGTGTCGGTTCCTTCATTTGGATTAATAGAATAACCAAAATCGCCGACTGCCTCTTGCATTTTAGGCGGAAGCGTCCTCATTAGGTGAAAGGAGTCTGTAGCATTGGCAATAAAACCTTTCCAGTAATGATGTGAAATGCGGAATGTGACCGAATCAATGCTATTTTGATCAGCCGGAACCCAATGTCCCACTTGATTTGGATGCGAATAGTAGCAAGAACAAAGCAGTAAGAGAGGAATAAATAATGTGATGAGCTTCTTCATTCTCTAATCTTTAGGAGATAATACCTGCATTTCACAATGTTTGCAATCAAAGACGAGAGGGAAAATCTTTCCGTCGCTTGATCGCAAGAACCAATTGTCTCTATTAACATTTTTATCTTTAAGGCATTGGTGTAAAGTATGACGAATACAATGTTTGCAAGTCATCAATACGGCTTGTTGCGGCTGCTTCACTTCAAAGGCATCATCCATCGTCGTTACGCCGTGTGAAGTATAGAAAGCTTTTGCCAGGTGATTGGCAATGTTTGCTGTAAAATCAAGATGCTGTTTGGGGTAGCATAATTGCTGATTTTCTAAGCCCCTGGGTGGCCGTTGGTGGTCGTCCAGATGGGCTTTCATCAATTTTTCTATAAGTTGACGACGCCATTCGGACAATTGTGACGAGGGAATGAACCAATTTCCGTCTATGGAAGCTTTCTCGACATAAAAGGGTGTTCCACCAAGTTTTGATAATTGCCGGAGAATATTGCTTTCCTGCGATTGTTTGGCAACCTCTTTCGCGTAAATCAGAGTCATTTTTACGTTTGTGATAGCATCTTCAGCTGACAGTGTGAAGCCTTCTTTTGATGGTTGGAACGTAAGGTTAAGTGCAATTTTTCTTTCTGCTGTAGGCTTTTCGAGTGTGCGCACAAAAGTATAGTCTAAATTCCTATAAATTTTAGTTTTACTTGCAATTTTCGGCATAGAGGTTGGAAAAATCTGGTGTTCATTAACGCGATTAACACGAAATCCCTCTAACTCTTCTTGCGCGTTGACGAAGCAAAGTCCGTCTCCCGGCTGTATTTCTATGTCTGTCTTAAGGCTTATGTAGCGATTATTTACTTGTTTTACTGTGCCAATATATGCTCCCATAGATTTAGGGGAGATAATGTTGGCCACGTTTTCTCGTTTATATAAGAAGTAGTTCGTGAAGCTGCGATTAAAGCTCCTTTCTACGGCTGGTTCAAATGAAAGTGTTGTATCGCCAAACGAAGAACGGCAATACCGATCCTTATTTTTACGGATGACACCATCAATTTGGTGCCGGTAATAAGCTGTTACATTTTTGACATAATCCATATCTTTCAATCGCCCTTCTATTTTGAAAGAAGAGATGCCCGCTTCGATCATATCTTCGATAGATTGACTGCGGTTGAGGTCCTTCATGCTGAGTAGATGTTTTTGCTTTTCCAGTACTTGCCCTTTATCGGTCAAGAGATCGAAGGCAAAGCGACAAAGTTGAGCACACTTCCCTCTATTGGCAGATCGGTTAAAGCAGGCTTGCGATGCATAACAGCGTCCCGAATAACTGACGCAAAGCGCACCATGTACGAATGCTTCGAGCGGAGTATCTACTTGCGCGTGGATTTCGCGAATAGTTTCGAGTGATAACTCACGCGCCAGAACTAATTGTGACAGACCGACGCTGGCTAAGAAGCGAGCTTTCTCCACGCTTGTTATGTCCATTTGTGTCGAAGCGTGCAATGCAATGGGTGGAATCTGCATCCGCAAGATGCCTAAATCTTGAATAATGAGTGCATCAACACGTGCTGCGTAGAGGGCGTGAATCAATTTTTCTACTTCAACCAATTCATCATCATAGATGATTGTATTTAGGGTGACGTAAACTTTGGCGTTGAATAAATGCGCATAGTCGCAAAGGCGAGCGATGTCGGCTATCGAATTGCCTGCAGCAGCACGAGCCCCAAAAAAAGGAGGACCGATGTAGACGGCATCTGCCCCATGCTTGATGGCCTCTATGCCTATGGCTGCATTTTTCGCAGGACTGAGTAATTCGATTGCTCTCATTATTGTTCTTGTCTTGAATCGTTTGATGGTTGACAAAGTGGGTTAAAATAACAATAGTCCCGTAAACGAAAGGTTTGCGGGACTATCGCGGTGCGTACGGGACTCGAACCCGTGACCTCCTGCGTGACAGGCAGGCATTCTA
>ERZ772807.113-NODE-113-length-52422-cov-6.747455_pt1 | contig 52422 bp, 43 predicted proteins | sample MGYA00511472_ERZ772807 | MGnify/ENA primary metagenome ERZ772807 (study PRJEB29015, sample SAMEA2737947) | human oral metagenome | biome: human oral; feature: human-associated habitat; material: dental | place: China | collected 2039 ... | reverse complement strand
AGAGAACTCATGCAAGGTTAAGCCACTTGTTACATACTGATGTAATAACAGTATTGTAGTTTAATGTTTTTGGTTGACTACATTTCGTCTTATTTTTAAGTTTGGTTGACCGGTTAAGAAACTTATTTTTAATATTTGTTGATACGATATGATCTTAATCATATTTGAAGTTTACACTTCCTGTCTTTCAATGAAAAAACTTTACAATATAGTAACGATGTTCCATAGTTCCGCTTGTTGTTCTCGTTTCTGCCCCTACTGTAGTAGCAAGGTTGTCTTGTTGAGATGTTTCAAAGTTAGAAAGACTTTATTACATAATGGTGTTTTTAATGAAATTTTCTCTGTAGCTTACCCACTTTTTCTCTATCTCTCCTGTACGGCCTGCAGCTTGTGCGGGCGTTTGCCAATTGAGACTCATGTGCGGACGTTCGTTATTATAGAAGTTGACGGCTGTAACGATTGCAGTTCTTACATCTTTTATGGTACGGAACCTTAGGCCCATAAGCAATTCATGCTTGATAATGCCGTTGATCCGTTCGGCTACGGCATTCTCTTTGGGATCTCCGCATTCGGTCATACTGATGCGTATGTTGTGCGCCTTGAGGATATCTGTGTAGGCGAGGCTTGCGTATTGTACGCCACGGTCTGAATGGTGGATGATGTCTTGTGGCTGATTGTTATTCAGCCGTTTGAGGGCTTTCTTCAAGCTCAGAATAGCGAATTTGGACTCCAGCGTATCTCCGACACACCAGCTGATGATCTCCTTTGTATAGTAGTCGGTAATCAGTGAGAGGTAGCAGAACTTATAGTCGTCGTCATCCTTGTCCTTCTTATGCAGCGTCATATAGGTTATGTCGCTGACCCATACTTGGTTCGTACGAGTTGGGATGAGCCTCTTTATGAGGTTCCGGTAGGTTGGAAGACCATGCGAGGAATCGGTCGTTTGGGTACGGCGTCTGCGTTTACGCACTTTGAGGCTGTACTTCTCAAGAATGTCGTAGAAGCGATTGTAGCCCACGGAGTGTTCGCGGCAGAATTTGTTCGCGTACATACGCCAAAGCTTCCCGCCTCCTATGCCGGGGGCTTTCTTGCGGATACGTTTAACAAACTCGACCACAAAGGACTCTTCGGCCAGTTTGCGCATCTGCGTGTTACCGTGTTTATAATAGGCTTGTGTACTTACACCAAATAGTCCACAAAGCGATACGATTGGGTAGGAAACAGTGTCGCGTTCGTGAAGCCTGTTGACTATTTGGTGCCAGCTTTTTTTAAGTCTATGCCGTAAACTTCCTTGCCGAAAGAGACCATCTCTTCATAGAAATCAGCACGTAAATTGGCTTGTTTTAATTCCGTGCGTAAACGAGCGATTTCCTCCTGAAGCGCCTTGTAGTCTTCTTGAGTGATGTCTTTTGCTTTTTTCTTCATCTGCGCTGCCAATTGAGGCTTGTCGGCCTCAAAGATACGCAGATAACGATAAATAGTGCTTTTTGAAAGCCCTGTCTTTTTCTTTACATTTTCGATCGACTGACCTTCGATGCGAACGAGGGAAAAAACTTCTTTTTCCAGACGCAATCGATTCACTTTGGAGGCAAACATTTTCTCTTGCTTATTCATTCTTAATGACACTTTAGGGGGCAACCTTATTTAAAACAAGACAGTATTTTCTCTGATTCATTGTAATGAGACATAAATTTTTACTCCTTTTTTGATTGAGAAAGTGTCAACTTATTCAGTACACTACAACTCTTTGCACATAAGAGAGTGATTATTTTCAACTCGCTTTCCATTTATGCTGTATAGCGGTAGAATAGCAAAAATCCCCGCAACACTTGAAGCGTTGCGGGGATTTTGTCAATCGATAAGTATTTGCAAGCAGGCTTTGTGCGCATAAAGAAGCGCAGCATAGCCGGCTGCAACTTACTTGCGGAGGCCGAGAGCCTTAATCAAAGCACGGTAGCGCTCAATGTCGCGGTGCTTTACGTAGTTAAGCAGCGCACGGCGCTTACCTACCATCTTAACGAGGGCTCTTTCTGTCGTATGATCCTTACGGTTGGCCTTCACATGTTCCGTCAAATGGGCAATACGGTAGGAAAATAAAGCCACTTGGCTCTCTACTGAGCCCGTGTCCGAATTAGACTTTCCGTACTTGCCAAAGATCTCTTGTTTCTTAGCTGAATCTAAGTACATAGTGATATTGAATAAATAAAGATATATGTGCCTTCTTTCTGAAAAGGCGGTGCAAATTTAGGTAAAGGATTGGAGCTGACCAAATAACTCCTTGATTTTTCCTGCCTAATCTTCATTTCTCTGATGCTTCCAGCGCTTATGGCTCCACAGCCAAAAGGCCGGTTGGCGGCGAATGTTCGCTTCGAGTAACCGCATATAAGCTTCCGTCAACTCGTAGTCGGGGATAGTGTGCACATTGTCCGACATTTTTTGAAACCGACAGCGATAACGCCCACGGCCTTCGCGCTGCATATCTGCAAAGAATACGGCGGCGTTAACGCTCTTCGCGATGCGTTCCGTTCCGGTAAAGACGGGCGTGTCCTGATGTAGGAAATCGACCCAGTCGTGTATGTTAATGCGGCGTGGCGACTGGTCGGAGATGAAGCCAATCACAATTTTTTTATCTTCCCGCTTGAAACCGGCAATACGGCGCAAAATGGCATTTTTCGGGATGTTTTCTGCCCCAAAGCGCGAGCGTAAACGCAGGAAGATACGATCAAACATTTTATTTTCCAAAGGTCGATAGAGTTGGGCACAATGCCATTCTTCAGGCGCCCAAAGACCAAGGCTGGAAACCCATTCCCAATTGCAGAAATGTCCAAGGTAGATAAAAGTAAATTGGCGTTGCTCCATCACTTGCCGCATCTCATCTAAGCCTTCAAAAATCATACGCCGGCGCATTTCTGATGCCGGCATCGAGAGCTGGCGTATGGTTTCGACGGCGTAATCGCAAAAGAAATGATAAAAATCGCTTATAATGCGCTCCCTTTCCTTTGCGGTCTTTTCCGGAAATGAGGCTGCAATATTGCGTTGTATGACACCGCGCCGATAACCTACGATATAGCGCACAATGAAATAAGCAAAATCGGACAATATATAAAGCAGGCGCAGTGGCAACTTCGAGAGGAGGAGGATGAGGCCTGTCGCTATATTTTCTAAGAAGTGCTTCATAGGGTGCAAAAGTAGGCAATGGACGATTAGGCGCAAAATAAAGCGTCCGGAATTTAGGTCTTCAGTCGTTCTCGTCGCTCTCCTTTTGTAGCGTAATGTTCCGAGAAATCCAAAATTATAAATGTGTGTATTGTCACTGCGAAACTTTTGAGAAACCTACTCTTTGTTAGGACCTTGGCACATTGATGGGCGGCAGCAAAGAAGAAAAACTAAAGATTCTTTTATTTTTTTGTGGGTAAAAAACAACTATGCCCAAATAGTTTATCCTGAGATATATTATCTTTGCGCCCAAGAAAAGTAAGAGGAAATCAATGAGACATTTTTTACTGACAAGTTTTTTTGCCGCCTTGGCCTTATCTTTAAGTGCACAAACGGGTGCTTTTCAAGTGAATAACTCCGGCTTTGAAACGTGGAAAGACGTCAATGAGCCGGGCGACGGGTGGTATAGTTTCGTATCAGCCAATACTTCCGGTTTGGGCTTCATCGGAGGTCTGGCAAAGAATAGTTCTAAAAAGAATACGGTCAAGACTACGGGCCGCACAGGTAATGCTGTTTTACTCAAATCAAGCAGTATTTGGGGTGCGAAAGCCAATGGCAATCTGACTACGGGCTGTATAAATATGGGCAGCAGTACGCCGGCCAACGCGGCCAACTATAATTATACGAATCGCTCCGGTGTTAATAGTTGCTTGTTCGCAGGACGTCCCGACTCCTTGGCTTTCTATGCGAAGTTTAAGCGTGGACAGGGCGGCAATGATACTTATACAGGTCGCTGCCACGCGGTTTTGCACGGCGACATTGATTACAAAGATCCCCACGAGACGGAAGAAAACAAAGCCAAATACTTGATTGCCGAGACGACGATCTATTCTACCGTTACCGACGAGTGGACGCGCTACGCCGGCGCCTTTACGTATACAGGCACGACCGCGGAGAAAATGTATATGCTCGCTTCGTTTACAACCAACGAAACGCCGGGCGCTTCCTACAACGATGAATTTTCGATAGATGACGTGCAATTCATCTACAACTCCAAACTCGAATCTATCGCTTATAAGGGTGCTGCCGTTCCGGTAGGTGCGCAGGTGGATTTGTCGACTGAAACTTACGAGCCGGCCTCTCTTGTGCTTGCGGCCGACGGCACCGGCGCAAGCATCGATACAACGTACAATGCGGAAACGTGCATTTTAACTGTCACTGTAAAGGGCAACGACTTCAGTGTCTCTCCCGATAATGTGCATAGCTATGAGATCCAATTCGCCAAAGCCTCAGAGCCTGCGCTTGCAAGCGTGAAAATTAGCGGCGAGCCTTTTGCTGCCTTTACGCCAGACGTAAAGGAATACACGCTGCCTTACGCTTATGCGCCGGGCATCGTGATTGAAGGGACACCGGCCGAAGGTTTTAAGATGGTCAACGATTCTTTAGAGACGACCTTTGGGAAATTTGCTGAGCCCGCTTTCTATGATAACGCGCAGAAGTGTATTACGCTGAAAGTAACTGACGGCAGCAAAACTACCGACTACACGTTTAAGTTTACCGACGCCGTAGCCGATACGAAGAGCGGCGACTATCCGGGCAGTCTCTCTGTCTCTCTGACGGCCGCCAACGACATCGCCGTACCCATTCCCTTGAACAATGCCGCCGTTCTCGTTACGAAGAACAGTAACGGCACGTACAACTTAGATTTGAAGCAGTTTAGTTTTGCCGGTATTCCTGTTGGCGACATCCACGTGGCTGATATTCCTTTGCAGAACGACACTTTGGCTGCTCAGCGCACCATCCGCCTTACCGCTTATCAGGCCGACGGCACGATAGACAATAGTAGTATGGGTTGGAGTTTAGGTCATTTACCCGTAAAGGTTGCTTTGCATCTGCTCAATGCTGATCAGCATTTAATCGAAGGCGGTATTGACATCCTGACGGAGGCTAATCCTACGCTGGCGGCTATGTTTAAGCGCATCCACGTCGACTTTGTCTCGCTCGTTCTTGCACCTACGCAGGCTGATACTACGAATAATCAGCGCAAATGTTATTCGAATCTCAAGGTGACGAAAGGCCTTCTGACGAAGTATGCCGCACGCTTCTTGGCGCTCAACAATACTTGGAGCGATGCAGCCGGCGTTTACAACCTCCCAATGAGTTATCTCGACTTGACCGGAGTAGCGATAAGCGCTGATGTGACGGCGGAAGATTTACGTCAAGGCCAGCCGGCGGTTAACAATACCTTGTATTATTTGCCGGCAACGACGACTCTGCGCGGCGACAACTTTATCGTCGGTGGACGCACGGCGCGTTTCGCGTTGCAAGATGCCGCTCCGCTCTTTATTCCTCAAGATTTCACGGCCGAAAGCGTCACTTACGATCGCGTATTTGATACGGGCGCCAACACGCTGTCTACGTCCTTTATCCTGCCCTTCGACTTTGACGTGCCGACAAGCAATATGAAGGTAGCCGGCTTTGCTACAGTTACCAACACGGCAGGTAATGATTACTTGCTCAACTTTAATGAGACGGCCCGCGCTACGGCGCACACGCCCTACCTTTTGCAAACGTTCGACATTCATCCTTTTGATCGTCTGACAAACGTTGATGTGAAGGCCACACCGCAGAAGACTTACAGCCTTAAGTTGGATCCGTTTACGCACACGGGTGTTTATGCAGATTCCACGCTGGATGCTGCCGCAGAGGTTTACGTCTACGATAATCTGAAGTTCACGAAGATGACGACGAATGTTGTTTCTCCGTTCCGCACATTCTTTACTTCGACGAAGCCTATCGGCGAATTGAAGTTGGATATCAATGGTGTGCTCACAGGCATCTGCGGGCCGGTGCGCAGCGATCGAGATGGAAAAGCCGCATCGCACTATGACCTGAACGGGCGTCGTACCAACGGCTCGGCGAAGGGCTTGCAGATCGTAGACGGTAAGAAAATCTATAGAAAATAAACAATAGACTTATGCTTAAACCTTATCAGACGCCGCGTTTGTGCCAACTTGAACTCCGTACAAGTCTACTGATGACTTCGGCGGCTCACGGCGAGGCTCGTACGGAAAAGCCTCACTACGAGAAGACGCTCGAGCCGATTGTGAGAACCCATTTGGGCACGCCGCATCAAATGACTTTTACGGTCGAAGAGACTGATGAGACGGAGGAAGGCTGAGTTTAGTGTTCTTATCACATATCCTTTATGCGCCGACTATCAATTGATGGCCGGCGCACATTATTTATTATGGTACTACAAAGATTTAGCGCCACTACGAGAGCTATTGATTGTCTTCGTAGTGGCGCGTTTTGTTTGAATGCTCAGCCTAAAGCCGGCTTCTTTTCTTGAGGCTTAGAGGTTTTAATAGCCTTTTTGTCTTTAATCAGTATCATATCGTCTCATACAGTACCAGCAACCGTTGTAGCCTCTTTTTACTGCCGCTTGAGGAGAGTCGATGACAACAATATTATCTCTAGACATCTTTCGTATCCACGAACAACCTAATCGGTGGAATTCTCCTGAATTTCTATTGCCAACAACTACCATCGGCTCGTCTAAATATAGAATATTGCCAATTGAACGAGATGGGCTTCCTCCTGATACGGGCGTATCGTCCGGATCTCTGTGGCGAACAGCGTAGTCATGTGCTTCTACTACGGAAACTCTGTTGTCGCAGTTGTTATCTACACGACTTAAAAGACGTGAGCCGTCCGGCCCTTTGCCGGTTATGGCTGTAATCCACTGAAGCGCGTAAGGGTCAAAGTTGGCTCCCCCCATAGATGATCGGTCTGCCCTGCAGGCTGCAGCGAAGTGCGTTCTCTTTGCTGTTGAGTTTCTGAGGGTAACATCCATAAAGCCTCCCGAGAAGCATTGTTCCATCATAACTATTAGAGTTCTGTATTGAGGAAGAGCAGCTAACTCCTCACTCCACATGTCTGTCGTAAATGACTTCCAATTTGGCCAGCAGCATAAAACAGAATTTCCATTAACTCTATCACCGTGGTTGTTTGTGTGGATCAATAAAAGGTCATCTTTCTTTAGTTTTCCTCTGAGATTGCGAATAGCATCACGGAGAGCTTCCTTTGTGCCGGCGCCTTTTACTTTCATTCGATAGTTAGTATTGTCTCCCGGCCATTTTTCTCCTGATATCCAGTCTGCATGATGTATGCTGCCGTTCTCATTCAGAACACAAATGTTCTCTTCTTTGAACTTGTAAATGTCGATTAATGTGCGGTAGAGAAATTCAAGATCGTTGGTGTGTCTTCTATTAGACATACCGGAAAAGAGTATTGCATATCTTTCTCCTGTGGGGGAATTTGTCTCGATATTCAATAAACCGGAGTTACTTGCTTCAGAAGGCATTTGGAAGCTCTCTTCTTCTTCAAAGTGAGTGTTTTGTTGAATTGTTTCGAAAGCTTTCTTGTCTGTGTAAAATTCGCTAAGAGGAAGATTGGCGTCAACGCTGGCATATTCTTCGCCAGTCTCTGCATCGAATAATACGTGCTTACACGGGTGGCCCCAATTAAGCAGTGGCTCTAAGTCGATCGTTGCTACTGCAGTGTCGCGAGGCACGACAACTGATTCTTCTCTTTCCCCGATGTTTAACTCCGAATTTTTTGTAACAGTGTTTTGATAGAGATAGATGTTACTTCTATTCGCAGTTTTCAGTCTCCGGCTGTTTGTAGGAGAAGTCAAAGAGGAAGAAATTTTGTTGAGAATGTCTTTTTTTACTTTCATACTAAGTTCTTTTTATAGGTTAAACGGATTAAAGTCGTGTTCGTCATTAGGCTTGGAGCCATAACGGAACATTAGAGAATATGTCTCAGGGTAGTCCCCTTGATAAGGTGGCAGGGTAGACTTCACCTTGGCTAGTTGTGACAAGTCCGACTTAATGAATAGATACAGACAATCATGTCCCCAATTGAGTTTGGGCTTTAGATCGACAAAGACCATAAAACCATCGTAGGGGTACGTGAAGTTTGTTTTAGGGTAGGTGACTTCTGTACCCTCGGAATGGATCTTTGTGTCTATGAATATCATAGATTGTTTGATTGCATCCTTCGACAGTACATTTTGAAGTAGTTCTATTAGTGCAAGTTTGTTTATTGGCATGGCGCTTTCTTTTTAATTATTCCCTATTCTTATTGAAGGGTTAGTTCCTTAATATCTGTTTTCGGCAAAGATATTTTTTATTTCCAAAAACCGCCACTTTTTACGCATAAAAATAAATTTATTTTGACAATGGCGATAAATATTGCAATTTTTTTCTCCATCGTGTGTGATTTTTTATCGCTTTCTTGCCGCGTAAAGACTGATTCTTTATTTAATGCGGAGCATAGAGAAGAACGGCTAAAAGCTAAGCAATATAAATTCCAACCTAAGCGATAGAGAAGTAAAACCTAAATAGTTTATATTTTGTGCGCAATAAATTAAATTTTCACCACGGTGAAACGGAAGTGTCTCCCTGGTGAAACAAATTTTTCACCACGGTGCTAATTATTTTTCACCACGGTGAAAATTCGACTGTCTGCGCATGAAGAAGCGAGTGGCTGCGGAGAAAAGAATGGCTAACTACGCATAAAGTGGCTAAAATCTTAGGTGAGAGAGCAGAATGTCTCTAAGAGAAGCGGAACTTAAAAGCGGCGTACGAGGAAATAGAAGAGGAACGAATCGGAAATTCAAAGGAGGAGTAGAAGGAAATGGGGTATTAGATAATGTTTAAGGGAGCAAAGAAGCGGAAAGAGAAAGGAAAAAGCAGACTGTGCGCAACTCTGATTCTGCAAATACTTAAAAAATTTCAGCAGAAAACGTAAGGCATAGTAGCAATTGAGGTCGTAATTTTGCGACATATAAAGTAAAGGTAAAGACGATGATAACCAAACGTTTCTCCATAGAAGGCCTGCATTGTGCCAACTGCGCGCTGCGGGCGGAAAAGGTGCTCAATAAGCAGCCCGGCGTGGCGGCAGCTGTATGCAATTTTGCCAGTGCGGAGGTGCAGATAAAATATGATCCGAAAGCGACGAACGCAGAGCAGTTGGCGGCGGCCATAGATCAGGCCGGCTATCGTCTTATCATAACTCAACAAAACAAAACAGAGACGGAGACGCGTCAGCGGAGCGAGTATCGCACAGCCCGGCGCAATGCTGTGGCTGCAGCCTTGCTTAGTGTGATCGTCACTTACCTTTCGATGACCGACGGCGGGGCTTGGCGCGGTTGGGTTTTGTGGTTGCTCGCTACGCCCGTAGTCTTCGTGGCCGGCCGGCAATTCTTTCGCAACGCTTTGCGGCAAGCTCGTCAGGGGGCTGCCGATATGGATACGCTTGTAGCCTTGAGTACGGGCATCAGTTATAGTTTTAGCGTCTTCAATCTCTTGTTTCCCGAAGTTTTAGGCAGCGATGCCCACCTCTATTTCGATTCTTCCTGCGGCGTGATCACCTTTATCTTGATCGGGCGCTTACTTGAGGCGCGCGCAAAATATGGAACGGCCGCTTCACTTCGCAAACTAATGGGCTTGCGGCCGCAGGAAACGATTCGCTTAAAGGCCGATAGGACGCAAGAGACCATTAAAATCGCTGAAGTGCGGAGCGGTGACGTCCTCGTCGTGCGCCCCGGCGAAAAAGTGCCCGTAGATGGGACGATTACGGCCGGTAGTTCGTATGTCGATGAAAGTCTTTTGAGCGGCGAACCCGTACCGGTGGAAAAGCAAGTGGGCAGTAAGGTCTTCGAAGGTACAATCAACCAAAAGGGAAGCTTTAACTTCCGCGCCGAAAGTGTGGGCAACGCGACGATACTTGCCCGCATTATCGCCTTAGTGCAGGAAGCGCAGAACAGCAAAGCGCCCATTCGCCGACTCGTAGACAAAGTGGCGGGCGTCTTTGTCCCAACCGTGATGCTCATTGCTTTGATTTCCTTTTTTGCCTGGCTGCTTTTCGATAATATACCCGGCGACAGTGCGCTGACGCGCGCCCTTTTGAGCGCCGTAACCGTGCTTGTCGTGGCCTGCCCTTGCGCTTTGGGCTTAGCTACGCCTACTGCGTTGATGGTTGGCATTGGTCGCGCGGCCGAGAAAGGTATTCTCGTGAAAGATGCTGAGGCTTTGGAGCGCGCGAAGAGCATAGATACGATCGTTTTGGACAAGACCGGTACGATTACTGAGGGACGTCCGGACGTCGAAGCGGTACAAGGGGCGCTGACTGCGGAACAAATGCGCATCCTCGTCGGCTTAGAGCAAAAATCGGAGCATCCTTTGGCCGACGCCGTCGTGCGTCATTTTGCCGACGTCGAAGCTGCTGAGATCGAAGCCTTTCAAAGTCGGACGGGAATGGGTGTTGAGGGTGCCTATCAGGGGCAAACATATCTCGCCGGTAACCGAAAATGGATGGAGGAATTAAACTTGGCGCTGCCGGAAACGGACTTTTCAGCCGAGTATACCGTGATTTATTTTGCCGATGCGGAACGCGTGATCGCCGTGATCGCCATTGCGGATCGCATCAAGCCTACTTCGGCCGCAGCGGTCAAGGCTTTTCGCCATGAAGGCTTGGCTGTTCACCTCTTAACGGGCGATAGCGAGCGCACGGCTGCGGCTTTGGCGCAGCGCTTGGGGATTGAAACTTTCCGCGGCGGGGTTTTGCCGGCAGACAAGGCAACTTACGTGAAGCAACTTCAGGCGGCGGGGCGCCGCGTCGCGATGGTCGGCGACGGCATCAACGATTCGGCGGCCTTGGCTGCGGCCGATTTAAGCATAGCTATGGGCCGCGGCAGCGATGTCGCGATGGACGTCGCACAAATGACGATTATTCGCAGTGATTTGTCGCAAATTCCGGCCGCCATTCGCCTTTCGCGGCGCATCGTTCGCGTGATTCGCGAAAATTTGTTTTGGGCTTTTATCTACAATCTCTGTCTGATTCCGCTCGCAGCGGGCGTTCTGATTCCGGCTTTCGGACTTTCGCTTTCGCCGAGCTTGGCCGCTGCCGCGATGGCCTTGAGTTCGGTGAGCGTAGTCGCAAATAGCTTGCGCTTGCGGCGGGCTTGAGTGCACTTAGACCCGCTGATGCGGCCGTTTCTTCAAATTTCTTCGTACTTTTGCCCATTGTGAATAAACCCCAATAAGCTATGATGACAAGAAATACAGATGCCGCGCCGATGTGCTCCGGTTTTGGCTTCCCGCAGCGCCTTTTGCGGCTCGGTAGATTCCTTCCTTTGCTCCTTTTAGCCCTGATTTTTGCGGCCTGTGCGCCGAAAAAGAAATCGCAGGACGCCACTTCGTCGCCCTCGCTCACGATTGGCGCGATGAGTTCTATGGATTTTCTGCCCTTTGCTGTGGCCCAAGAGACCGGCATCTATGATTCGCTCGGCCTAAAGTTGGAAATTGTCCACTTTTTCTCTGCCAACGATCGTGATGCGGCGCTCCAAGCGGGCAAATTGGATGGGACGGTGACCGACTATACCGGCGCTGCGCTGCAGGTAGCCGGAGGTGTGGACGCCGGACTCGTCATGAAACTCGACGGCGACTTTAGTTGGATGGCCTATGGCGCCGAATCAGCAGATTTTCCTTCATCTTTTGGCGTCTCCAACAATACCGTGATCGACTTTCTCACGGATCGTTTTACGCAGCCCGCAGTTGCGAAAGGCGCCGTCGTACATCGTGTCGAGGTGCAAAAGATTCCGCTGCGCTTAGAGCTTTTGCTGCAAGGCAAACTTGGCGCCGCCGTTCTTCCGGAGCCTTTCGCGACGATGGCAGAAGCCTCCGGGCGCTGCGGCCGACGCGATGTTTCTTCCGCCCATCAATGGGAGGCGACAGGACTCTTGGTGAAGCGCGAACTGGCGCAAGAGGGCAACAACAAAGCCTTGGCGCTGCTTTTACAAGGCTATAATTTGGCCGTGCAAAAGTTGCGCGATGCAGATACAGAGACCTTGGCGCGTTGGATCAAAGACTATGCCGGTGCGCCCGAGAAGTTGGCTGCGCACATCCCCGTCCCCGATTATACACCGGCAACGCAGCCTAAGGCTGAGGAACTTCAAGCTGCCATCGCTTGGCTCAAGCAAAAGAAGGCTTTGAAGAAGGATTTGACGCCCCAACAGCTCATCGTGCCGATGCCGGCCTTGCCCTAATCCACGTCTTCGCCGCACAAATCCATGTCTTCGCCCGCATCCTTTCTCACCGTCTCCGATTTGCGAATCAATCGGCCGCCGTCCGGCGGTCGGCCGGCTGAAGATGCGCCGATCATAGCCCATCTTTCTTTCACGCTGGCACAGGGCGAGTTTCTACAGATCAATGGTGCGTCCGGCATCGGCAAGTCTACGCTGCTCAATGCCTTGGCCGGCCTGCTGCCCGCCGCAGCGGGAAGCATCACCATCGGTGGATACGCCGCCAATGATAAGCATCTCGCTACCGCTTACGTGCAGCAGGGCTACGGACTCCTGCCTTGGAAGACCGTTGGCGCCAACATAGCACTGCCCGGGCTGCTTGGCGGACGCATGCGCTCGGAAGCGGCGCAACGGCATATTATAGAGACGCTCCAACTGACTGATCTTTGCACCCGCTATCCGCAAACGCTGAGCGGCGGACAGCGCCAGCGCGCCGCCTTGGCCCGTGCTTTTTGTCAGGAAGCCCAACTCCTTTTGCTCGATGAGCCATTTTCTGCGCTCGATGCTGATAAAGCGGCCGAGGCCTTCGAACTCCTGCTCGCTTTGTGCGAACAATATCCCGTGACGACCGTGATGGTGACTCACCACGCGCTGCCGCGGCGATTGGCGGCCCATAAGCGGCTCACGTTGTTGCCCGATTTTCAATACACCTTAGAAGATGTTTAGCCCCCGTCTGTTGCGCGGCCGCTCGCACCGCGCCGGCCATCAATTGCGGCGCTTTCTCGTTGGCTTTCTTACGCTTCACCTCCTATGGATCTGCGGCGCCGAAGCCCTGCGGAGCGATCTGCTTCCCACCCCTTGGGCCGTTTATCAACAGCTGCCCACGCTCATCGGCGAGGCGTCCCTTTTCCATCATTTAGCCGAGAGTTTGCTGCGCTTAGCTATGGGTTTGGCCCTCTCCGTATTGTTAGCGCTGGCCGGCGCAGTGGGCATGTATTTTTTCAAGTCGCTCCGCTACGTGCTCGATGGCCTTTTATATTTTGTCTACCCTGTACCAAAACTTATTTTGTTGCCTATTATCATGGTCCTGTGCGGACTGGGCAACGCCTCCAAGGTGATGATGCTCGTCTTGGTCCTTGTTTTCCAATTGATGGTCAATATCCGCGACGCCCTTGCTGCCGTTCCGCAGCGTTATGTGGCCGTTATCGTTTCTCTCCGCGGCAATCGGCGCCAACTTTTGCGCCACGTTCTCCTGCCGGCCATTGCGCCCACGCTCTTTTCCTCTGTGCGCGTAGCGCTGGGCACTGCCATTTCCGTCTTGTTTGTCACGGAAACTTACGGCACCGATGCAGGCGTGGGTTACTTAATCGTAGATCTGTGGATGCGTATGGACTATACGGCGATGTATGGCGCAATTGTGATGCTGGCCCTCACGGGTTTTCTTCTCTTTATCTTATTCGACTATCTCGAGCGCTTCGTTTCTCCGCAGCCATCGTTGTAGTAAAAATGCTCGCGTGGCTTTTGCGCTGCCCGATGATGGAAAATTTTAGTGCGACAAGTTGGAGCAATTACGCCCCACCACAGCTTTTTAGGTCGCAATACTTGACTTGGTATGTTTACGCTCGTGAGCGTAGACCTTTTTTATCGTGAGATGAAGATCTTTTCATCGTGAGTGTACACCTTTTTTATCACGATGAAAAACTAAAATCTCTGTCCTGTCGATGTCCCAAATAGGGCGCTGAGGGTGGAGAAAAGCAAGCGGTAGCTCGAAAAATAGGGGCGTTGCAAAATTATTTTGTGAAATAGTTTTTCTATTTCTTCTTTTTCTAACTTTGCAATTGATAAAACTTGAACCATTTCAAAACTAAAACCTATGAGAAAATTATTGTTCGTATCCGCAAGTCTACTCTCCTTACTCATTATCGCGTGTTTGGGTGCATGTAATCGCTTTGAATTAGATGGTGACAAATATATTGTGACCAATAAAAGAGGCAACGATACGATATTTATCCAAGAAGGGATGCAGCCGGATACATTTTACGCCCTCGGATATAAAACGTTTGATATGAAAAACGTGGCTATTTACAAAGGCGAAAAGCTCCTAACCCAAGTGACGCAGACGGCAGGCGTCTATTCAAAAGACTTAGGGGAAGCAGAATTTGAGAAAGATGGGAATATCCGCAAGTTGATCATTTACAACTGGTGTATGCTGGAAAGGATTACGATGAAGAAGGGAAAGATTGACTATAAAGTCTCCGCCTTAGGCTCTTCGAAGGGGTATAGGATGGCATGCCGCGTTTATTCTGAAAAAGTGTATGCTATGGGGACGGACGTTTGGATAAAATAAACAGCAATAAAGCATTTATTTATGCGAGCCCGCTTGCGCCGATTTTTACCTCAATGGGCGCAAGCGGGCAATATTTTTCTTTGCGGCACAAGTAAAAATTACCTAAAAAGGGGGATGCCCATCAAGGGCGGAAGGCGTGATTATTTTCATCGAAGATTGTGACGAGTCGGCCGTAATCCGTAACTTTGTCGATGATCCTACGCGGCCGTCCAAACGGCGGCTACGCAGCGAGATGAAAGTAGAGAAATAAGACAACAATAGGTATGACAGACGTTTCAGTTCTTTTGGAAAGTCCCCTTTTCCTTGGCACTTCCGCTGAAGTGCTCCGCGATTTTTTGTCCGTTGCGCCCAATAAGATGCGCCATTATGCGCCCGGCGATATCATAGCTCGTCGCGGTGAGGCGTGCCGCTCGGTTAGTTTGATAGCGTCGGGCGTGGCTGAAGCCTTTATGGTGAACCCTGAAGGAAAAGAACTGAAGATGGACGAATTGCACGCTACGGATATTTTGGCGCCTGCTTTTATTTACGCTTCGGTGAATACGTTTCCCGTAACGGTGATGGCGAAAACCCATTGCGAGATTTTGGTGATCAATCGCGATGCCTTTTTGACCTTTATGCAACGCTCGCCGGAGGTGCTGCGCAACTTTTTGCGCATCATTTCCGATCGCAGTTTGTTTTTAGCCAAAAAGGTGGATGAATTTGCCTTGCAAAGTTTGCGCTCACGCGTGCTTAAATATTTGCAAACGAGCGGGCGGCTTGATAATGTGCAAGCCACTGCCCTGCGGATGGGCGTGCAGCGTCCGTCGCTCTCACGCGTCTTGAGCGAACTGGTCGCTGAAGGGCGCGTGGCGCGTCAGGGCAATGTATATATATTGTGTGAAGGATCTTAAGCCTGGATCGAGGAGATGTCGACCAAGCCGTTGACGATGGCATAAATGGTCAAGCCGGCCGGTGTATGGATCTGCAATTTTCGAGCGATGTTGCGCCGGTGCGTAATGACGGTATTGGTCGAGATGCACAAGTGTTCGGCAATTTCCTTGTTGGACATCCCCTGCACGATGCTGATGATGACGTCGCGTTCGCGCGCACTTAGTTCCTCCTCCTTATTGCTTACGAGCGAAGAAATCTTCTCTGTGAGTACGTTTTTGCGCTTTGATTTCTCCAAGAATTTGATCGCGGGAATAAAGATCATATCCTCGACCTTGGAATGTTGACGCAACCACTCCTCGTTGTTGTAGATGTCGTAGAGCGTAGCCATCAAGCGATTGTTGTGCATATCATCGGTGGGTAGATATTTGATGATAATGTCCTTCAATTCGCGAAGTTTGCGGTCCACTTGACTATGATGTTGCGAGAAAGTGTCGATGTCGAAGTTCTTTGATAAGTCGCCTTCGAGCAAAGCCGTTACATAGGGAAAGAGTTCCTTTTCCTCATACTTCATATGCCGATGAATCTCGGCCGAGTAATTGTCGTAGAGTTTGAGAATCAACTTGGCCAAATTGTCTTCCGCCTCCAAGGCAGCTTCCAGTTCGCGCCGGATGGTGGGCAATTGGAATCCGAGATAATATTGGTGACTCGCCTTGAGATAATGTAGCAAGGTGGGCATAGAAATATGCTCATCGATCTTTACGCCGAGGTAATCATTGATGACCAAATTAACAACTGCAAGGAAGGTATAAGTATCTACGCCTTGTCTTTGGCAGACTTCGTAGACCGTGCGGTCGCCGAAACCGATTTTAATACCAAAGCTTCCGAGGCTTTGCAGGATATTATAGTTGTCTCTAATCAGAGAAAACATTTTGTCATTCGGTTCGTAGATTTTCTGGCTTTTCATTTATGTCCCTAAATTTGAGAAGCAAAAATCGAAAAAAAAAACGAAATAAGCAATTGGTTTGTATTTGTATTTAAGTGCAAAGCTTTAATTTACCTACTTTTGAGTATTGACGCGGACTTTTTATACTCGTACCTTTGCATTTTACCAACGGGATATATTATAACTATATAGATATGGTAAAAACTTTACTCTACGTTTTTCTTGTTGCGATGCTCTGTGTTACGTCTGCAAAGGCGCAGGTTGCGGCATCAGATAGCGTGGCTGAACACGTAGGCGGCAATCGCTTCAGCGTGGGTGGTTATGGTGAAGCGGCTTATACGCGTGAATTTTTTAGCGACAATGTCTATCGCTATTCCAATGCCGGAAAATATAAAAAGGATCCGAGTCACGGGCGCTTTGATATTCCTCACGCCGTGATCTATCTCAACTATGACTTTGGCAAAGGCTGGACGATGGGTAGCGAGATCGAATTTGAGCATACCGGCACGGGCGTTTCTTTTGAAAAAGAATACGAAGAATCGGGCGAATGGGAGCAAGAAGTAGAAAAAGGTGGCGAAGTAGAGCTTGAGCAGTTTTGGATTCAAAAGCGCTTCGATCGCCGGCTCAATCTGCGTATGGGGCATATCGTCGTACCTTTTGGCTTGACGAATGCTTACCACGAGCCGCTCCATTACTTTACGGTTTATCGGCCGGAGGGTGAGGCGACCATACTGCCTTGTACTTGGCATCAAACGGGCGTGAGTCTGTGGGGCTTTTTGGGTACTTGGCGCTACGAGCTGCAATTGCTTCCGGGCTTGGACGCGATGAGCTTTAGCCGGGATAAGTGGATACAAAAAGGTGCCGGCTCGGCGATGGAATTTGCTGTGGCCAACAAGTATGCCCTTGCGTTGCGTGTGGATAATTATAGTATCCCCGGTTTGCGCGTAGGACTTAGCGCCTATTACGGCCACTCTATTGATAATACCCTGGGGCGCGATGCGAACGGTAAGGCGTCGAAGCTGAAAGGCGCTTTGTGTCTGGGGTCGCTGGACTTTACGTATAATGCCCATAACTGGATTGCGCGTGGCCATTTTGACTATGGCCATCTTGGCGATGCCGATGAAGTGCGCCTGCTGCCGGGCCGCCAGACGAAGACGTCGCCCTTTAATCGAGACTATGTCGGCAAAGCGGCCATCGCTTGCGGCTTAGAAGCAGGCTATAACCTCTTCTCGCAAATAGAAAAGCTACGCGCTGACAACCAAAAGCTCTATGCGTTTGCTCGTTATGAATACTACAATTCTTATATACCGACCGCGACGCAACCACAATTTCCTTATACGGCGAAAAATCGTTTGGCAGTGGGTTTGAATTACTATCCCGTGCCTCAAATCGTGATCAAGGCGGAATATTCGCATCGCTTCCTGAAGCGCCAATATAATAATGAACCGTCTGTCTCGCTTGGCGTGGCTTATGAGGGAGTCTTCCTTTAAAGGCTACGAAATAGGCGAGGGTGGGAATCCTTAATCGGAGAAAAAATCAATTACGTTAAAAACCATAATCAAAAATGAAGAATTTATTTAAAGCAAGCGTGGCTCTCCTTTTCGGAGCGGCTTGCCTCACTTTCGCAAGTTGTAGCGAAAATGGAACGGATGCGCCCAAATTGAGCGAAGGCGACGCCTTTCTGCAAAAGGTTTTGAAAGGCGACGTTGAAAACACAATCAACCCAACTTATGCCAGCTTGGCTGACAGTTGCACCCAACTGCTCGATGCGCTTTCTGCGATGCAGCCCGGCAGCATTACGCAGGGCCAAGTAGACAAGGCTTGTGAGATTTTCTTGCACGCTCGTGCAAGCTATGAAAAGAGTGAGGCTTTCTTGCTGGGCGCAGCTTCTCACTTTAGCATTGACCCGCATATCGATTCTTGGCCCCTCGACTTGACGGCCTTGCACAACCTCTTGAGTAGTGGGCAAGCAATCGCAACAGCATCAAATTATGATCAGAGTTTGATCGGCTTTCACGGCATCGAGTTTATTCTCTTCCGCGATGGTAAAAACCGTAGTGCAACGGAATTGAATACGTATGATTCTTGGAACCGCGATGGACTTGATTTTACCAAAGTAAAAGGCGAGCGCGAATTGATGTTTGCTAAAGCCGTTGCGGAAGACTTGCGTAATAGTGTATATCAATTGGAGTGTTCTTGGAACGAAAACGCGCCGAAAGCCCACTTCGAGGTCTTAGACGAATTAGGAAAGGCTTACGTTACCGATCTGGGTAAGTCGTATGGCTATAGTATGATCAATGCCGGCGGCGCAGGTAGCGTTTATCAAAGTGTGAAGTTGGCAGCCAGCGCTGTGCTGAGCGGTGATAACAGTGCCGGTGGCATTGCAGACGAAGTAGGTAATACGAAAATCAATAATCCTTTCTCCGGTAAGGACGTTAGCTACATTGAATCTCCGTATAGCTGGAATTCACTGACTGACTTCCAAAACAATATCCACAGCGTTGAGAATGTTTGGTTTGGCGGTGTGCCGAGCAAGCGCAACCAAGCTGTTTCCTTCCACGCTTATTTCCAAAAATATGATAAGGCCGTAGGCGAGCGTGTGGAGAAAGCTATTCAGAAAGCGATGGCGGCAATTAAAGACATACCCGTGCCGTTTGTAAAAAACTATCAAAGTCCGAAATGTAAAACAGCAATTGACGCTTGTCAAGAGTTGAGCGACGCTTTGAGCGAAGCGAACGACGTTATTCAAAAGAATACGAAATAAGATAAGGCATCCTTGTTGAGCGCAAAACCAGCTGTTGCCGCAGAATGCCGCAGCAGCGGTTTGCGCCCTCCAAAGAGCGTTAGTCGTTAAAGTTGCCGGCGCTCGTATATATAATGTGTTGCCGGCTTGCGCGAAAGCGCGCATCTCTCTTTGCCTGGCGGGCATTAAGCGTCATTTAAAAGAAAAGAACAACATTATGGAATATCACAATTTAATGTACAGAGCCATCCTTGCAAGCGTCGTAGCTATGTCTTTCGCTGCTTGTTCGGATGATCCTATCGTGAAGCCTCAAGGAGAAGAAGGTGAGGCTAACGAGGTATTTTCTGCTGCAGAATGGAAGCCGGGTGGTGAATTAGGTACGACAAGTCACGAAGAAGGCTGCTATTCCAATCCCTCTCCCTTTGTAGAGCAGAACGGCCTTTACCAGACGTTTAAGCACGGCGAGACCTTCTTTGAAAAAGATTTCACGCTTAACACCCGTCCTCGCAAAGGCTTAGGCCCGGCGTGGGTACGCAGTGGCTGTCTTTTCTGCCACCCCGGTTATGGTCATGGCCGTCGCCAAGATTCCTACTTGGCTAACACCATGGGAAACGGCTATCTGCTGGTTATCTATCACGACAAAGACGGAATAGACGGCAACGGGCAAGCCTATAAGAAGAATCAATACATTACGGAGGTGACAGGTATGCCGCAGACGAAAGCGATGAAGCCCTTCCTGCCGCCCGTAGACGAAGCGCAGATCTCCATAACGTGGAAGCACAAGCAAGATAGTCACGGCAATAAATTTCCCGATGGCGAGACTTACGACTTGATCTATCCCGAAGTGAAGATACCCGTGACGGCGTTCAACACGAACCCGAAACCGAAAGATTATGCTGTACGTTTAGAGTCTACCATCGGTATTTATGGTACGGCGCTACTTGACGCCATTGATGATGATTCGCTGAAAGCACAATACGCTAAGGAGGCACAGCACGCCCAACTCAATCCCGCGATGTGGAATGCTGCCGCTAACGACTGGGCCGCTACGGCGTGGTACTCCCTGGCCGACGGCACAAAGCGCATCAAGCGTTTTACGTATGCCTTGACGCGTGGTAGTTTGCAAGATGGTCCTGGTGCTAATGCGATGTGGAATATTACCAACGTAACCCGCAGTGATCGTCACTATCTCTATACGACCAAGGCGTGGGCCAAGGCTATGTCAGAGAACCAAGACGTCATTAATTATATACAACAGAATGGTAGCGATGCCGCATCTTTGTTGCATCCTTATTATGCCGATGGCTCGCGCGACAGCATCAGTTATTTGGTCAATCTCTTGTTGGGTTTGAATAAGCCTTCCGACAAGGCTACTTACGAGAAATACTTTGTAGAGCCTTATGGTGAGGAAATGACGGACAAAGACTATTACGATTTTATGGTATGGCATCGTGGCCTCTCCGTGCCGGGTGCGCGTAATCTCTACGATCCTCAAGTGAAGCGCGGCAAAGTTTTGTTCTACGAAATGGGATGTACCGCCTGCCACCGTCCTTCTTGGAAAACCGGTGCCGACAACTATTATACCGATGCGATCACGCGCGGTCAAGGCGCTTTGCCCCGTTATGCCCATCAAACGATCTGGCCTTATACCGATATGATCCAGCATCGCCTGTATATGGACAATGACATTCGCGCCGATTGGTGCCGAACGACGCCGCTTTGGGGCCGTGGCCTGAGTTATCAAGAGACCGGCGCTCACGACCGTTTGCACGATTGCCGTGCTCGCAACGTCATCGAAGCCATTATGTGGCACGGTGTATCTGAAAAGAGCGAGGCCAAATGGGCTGCAGACAAATTCTATAAGCTCAAGAAGAGCGATCGCGATGCCGTTGTGGCGTTTATTGATGCCATCTAATTGATTTATCCCTGCCGAAGAGGCCGTTTATAGAATCTCCGGCAAGCAAGACATACAGCGAGTATGGTAGGAAGATACCGAAAGTGTTTCTTTTCGATACACCTTAGGTGACCTCCGCCATACGAGCTGTTTTCTTCCTTATCATTTCACCTGTTCGATGGCTTTTTGTAAGGGTAAGGCCTCGCCTGTTTTGAAGAGGGTGGGCCGAGTCGAGCCATTTCTTCATAACATCACAATTTTAAAGCCCTCAAACTCTGCTGCGCAGTTATCTTCTTCGCCATCGATAAGTCCTTTTCTGCCTTGTCAGGTGAAGCCGTTGCTGCTCTTCGTCAACTAGCTAACATTCAAGATGAAGAAAATCCTATTCCTCCTTTATCTCCTGCCCCTTTTAGCGATGGGCGTGGCTACCTTTGTAGAGCATAATCAAGGTTCAGCCTATGCCGCTCGATATATTTACGGCTCACTCTGGTTCTCGCTGCTTTGGGCTGCACTGACCTTCGTCTCCATTATTTATTATTACCGCCAAGGTCCGCGAAGAGCGGGCACGGTGCTTCTCCACGCCTCCTTTGTGTTGATCCTGACCGGTGCACTCTTGACCAGCCTGACGGCCTATCGCGGCACCATTCACCTCCGCCTACATACGCCTACGGCTTCCTTTACGCCGAAAGACGATGGGTCTGCCACCGAGTCGCAGCGCGCTTTGCCTTTCCGCTTGCGCTTGGATCGTTTCGACGTGCTCTACCATGCCGGCACGAGTTCGGCCAAAGATTACGTCTCCCGCTTTACGATTCTCGATGGGGCGTCGTCCGTCAGTGGTAGCGTCTCTATGAACCGCATTTTCACGTATCGCAATGTGCGCCTCTATCAAAGCGCTTACGATGATGATGGCCAAGGCACCTATCTCACGATCAATGCTGATCCTTGGGGTATTCCGGTTACGTATGCCGGCTATACCTTGCTTTTCCTTTCCCTCATCTGGTTGTTGATTGATCCTAAGGGCACTTTTCGTCGACTCCTGCGAGGCGCTGCCGTGGGCCTATTTTTTGCCGTCGGACTCTCCTCTGCGGCTGCTCCGGCGCTTCCTGCCGATGCCGCACATCGCATGGGCTGCCTCGATATGTTGTACAATGGCCGTATTTGTCCTGTGCAAACCTATGCACTCGACTTTACAACAAAAATCTACGGTCAGCGCACGTACAACGGCTATACGGCTGAGCAAGTCTTGACCGGGTGGATTTTCTGGGGCAACCAATGGACCATCGAGCCGATGATACGTGTGAAGGATGCAGAAGTGCGCCAGCGTTACGACTTACCCAAGTATGCCTCTTTAAGTCAGTTTTTTAATGCCGCTGCAGGTGGCTACATTCTCGGCCCTGCTGTGCGCGAATATGCAGAAGGCAATCGCGATGGTTTCCATAAGGATGTTGCCGAACTAGATGCCAACATCAAGTTGATTATGGACCTGCGGCGCGGACTTCCGCTCAAGTTTTTTCCGGTTACGACTCGGCAACAGACCACTTGGTTCGCGCCGTCCGATAGTTTGCCTCAAACATTGCCTACCGATGAGCACCAATTCATCGACCAATCCTTTGCCGTATGGAATGCCTACGCCCAAGCCGGCGATTGGGACCACCTCAATCGAGTGACTGATGCCGTGCGCCGCTATCAAGGCGACCACGGCGGCGCCTCCCTGCCTTCGACGCTGAAGATCAAAGCCGAATTGCAATACAATAAGTGGCCTTTCACGACGATACTCTTTATCTTTAATCTGACGCTGGGCTTCTTGTCGCTCTTTTATGTCATTTATCTGACGACCCACCGCCAGACGCAGCGCCGCTTCGTCGTCAAGTGGCTGCCTCGCCTCTTTTTTGTCGCGGCCTTGCTCGCTTGGGGCACACTGACGTATTACGAAATACTCCGCTGGATCATAACCGGAACGATCCCGATGGCCAACGGCTATGAGACGATGCTGCTGCTCGCCTGGTTTGTCCAGTTGCTGACGCTCATCGTCTGCCTAAAAAATAAGTTGGTCTTGACTTTTGGCTTCCTCTTAGCCGGCTTCTTCTTGCTCGTGGCCCATTTGGGTCAGCTCGATCCGCAGATTACGCCCCTTATGCCCGTGCTCGCTTCGCCCTTGCTTAGTGTGCACGTCTCGATTATTATGATGTCGTTTGCGCTGCTTTCGCTTACGTTCATCTGCGGCCTGACGGCGCTGATCTCGCGTCTTTTTGGGGCTGACGATGAAGCGCTTATGGCGCTCCGACGCCTATCCCTCCTCTTCTTATATCCGGCTTTGACCACGCTGGGCATCGGTATTTTTATCGGTGCAATATGGGCCAACATCTCTTGGGGCCAATATTGGAGTTGGGATCCCAAAGAAGTGTGGGCGCTCATTACGTTTATGACCTATGGCATCGTCGTGCATACTCATACGCTCCCGCTTTTCCGCCGGCCGCTCCCTTATCATTGGTTCGTGACGCTGGCTTTTCTTACGATTCTGATGACTTATTTTGGCGTCAACTTCTTCCTTGGGGGGATGCACTCCTATGCTTAAGTCTGACGAAGGCTTCTGCGCTGAGTGCGCACGGATCGCGGCTCGTTAGCCTGCTGTTTGTGAATTGCGCCGCACGCATTCCATATAACTACCTTTTCATTTTTCGCCCGTTTGACCCTCGTCGTCGAACGGGCGTTTTGCTTCAGGGCGAACTTGCTTTGTCTCTGTGTTGATGCTGAAGTGGATAGGCCTATTTTGTTTCGACCTCCCCATCGTTTGCTGCCGCCAAACGATGGTTTGCCCTCACCAAACGGTGGTTTGCTCCCACCAAACGATGGTTTGCTCCCGCCAAACGATCCCGCTCGGCCCATCGAAACTGAGTGGGGCGGGCCTTTGCCTAAAAAATAATAGGAGAATATGCCCAATAATAACATATTCTCCTACGTAAGTGTGCATCCGGCGATGCGTAATAAGTCAGTAGGACCTAAAAGACCGGTTGGCAGAAAGGCTGATGCCTTTGTGCGCCTTGCAAGATGACCCTTCGTGAGGTTGTGTGGTGATGCTGCCAACGGCGGCGGGCGCCGCCGTTAACCCACTTGCGAACCCGGCGCTACGGGGCGGTCGATCGTGAGTACGGAGAGCGAGCCGTCTAAATTTTGAGCGCTCAGAATCATTCCTTCGCTGACGATACCGCGCAATTTTCGCGGCGGGAGGTTGGCGATAAAGACAACTTGCTTCCCGACTAACTGCTCTGCTTCGTAGAACTTAGCAATGCCGCTAACAATTGTGCGACCGCCGAGGCCGTCGTCAATCTTGAATTGCAACAATTTGTCGCTCTTCGGCACGCGCTCACAGCTCAAGACCGTGCCTACACGCAAGTCCATCTTCGCAAATTCGTCGATTGTCGTTTCCACACTGATGGGTTCAGCCTTCTTTTCAGCAGCTTCGTTGGCCGCTTCCATTGCTTTGAGTTTCTCTACCTGAGCCGTCACGACTTCATCCTCGATCTTTTCAAAGAGGAGTTCGGCCTGGCCAATTTGGTGACCGGCCGGAAGGAGATCCGTATGGCCCAGTCTGCTCCAATCGAGCGTTTGGAGGTTGAGCATGCGGCGCAGACGCTCGCTGCTGAAAGGCAGGAAGGGCGCGAAAGCCGTGGCCAGATTGGCCACGAGTTGGAGGGCAATATATAAAATCGTCTTTACGCGCTCCGGATCCGTCTTGATGACCTTCCAAGGCTCAGCATCGGTCAAATATTTGTTGCCGATGCGCGCGAGATTCATCGCTTCTTTCTGTGCATCGCGGAAGCGGAAGTGGTCGAGTAGGTATTCGACCTTGTCTTTTACGTCCTTAAACTCAGCAATGGTAGCTTCGTCTTCGGGCAGGAGCGCTCCGCAGGCCGGCACTTCCCCACCGTAGTATTTGTGGGTCAATACGAGTGCGCGGTTTACAAAGTTTCCGTAGACGGCTACCAACTCGTTGTTGTTTCTGGCTTGGAAATCTTTCCACGTAAAGTTGTTGTCCTTCGTCTCCGGAGCGTTGGCCGTGAGCACATAACGTAAGACGTCCTGCTTGTTAGGGAAGTCAGAGAGGTATTCGTGCAACCATACGGCCCAATTGCGCGACGTAGAAATCTTGCGGTCCTCGAGATTCAGAAATTCGTTGGAGGGTACGTTGTCGGGCAAGACATACTCGCCGTGGGCTTTCAGCATCGCGGGGAAGACAATACAATGGAATACGATGTTATCCTTGCCGATAAAGTGGATTAAACGCGTGTCGTCCGACTTCCACCACGTCTCCCAATCGTTGGGAAGCAGTTCGCGTGTGTTGGAAATATAGCCAATCGGCGCGTCAAACCAGACGTAGAGTACCTTACCCTCAGCGCCCTCAACGGGAACGGGGATACCCCAATCAAGATCTCGACTGACGGCGCGCGGTTGTAGGCCCATATCAAACCAACTCTTGCATTGGCCGGTTACATTGGATCGCCAATCGGCGTGATCACCCAAGATCCATTTCTCTAACCACGGCTGATGTTTGTCTAAAGGCAGATACCAGTGTTTCGTGGTGCGCAGAACGGGTTTTGAACCGCTGATGGCCGATTGTGGATTGATGAGTTCGAGGGGCGAAAGCGCCGTGCCGCAACTTTCGCATTGGTCGCCGTAAGCGCCGGGCTTATGGCAGTGGGGGCATTCTCCCGTGATATAGCGGTCGGCCAAGAATGTCTTGGCTTCTTCATCGTAGTACTGCTCGCTTTCTTTTTCTATAAACTCCCCTTTATCGTAGAGCGCTCTAAAGAACTCGGTGGCCGTTTTTTCGTGTACGGCACTCGTCGTGCGACTATAAATATCGAAGCTGATGCCGAAGGCTTCAAAGGAGTCTTTAATCAGTTTGTGATAGCGATCTACGACGTCTTGCGGCGTGCAATGCTCGCGGCGGGCGCGAATGGTTATGGGTACGCCGTGCTCATCTGATCCGCAGATGAAGAGTACCGGCTTGTTGCGCAAGCGCAGATAGCGGGCGTAAATATCCGAGGGGATATAGACACCTGCCAAATGGCCGATGTGGACCCCGCCATTGGCATAGGGCAGCGCAGCTGTGATCAGCGTACGATTGAAGGTCTTTTGCGTCATGTAGAAAAAAGAATTAAGGCGAGAAGAACGGCCTAAGCGGCCGTCTTCTCGCTTTGTTGTTAACTTTCAATACGCAAAGGTAGAGAAAATATCAAAATTCTCCGCCAATACGTTGAATTTGTTTTATGTGTTCCCGCCCGATGGGGGCGCATAAGTTTGTCTGTATGCGCCTCGTGAAACGGCAAAATCTTTTCAAAGAGGAATGCTACAGCTTTACGACTTTCTTTCCATCAACGATATACAATCCTTTGGGCAGGTCTTTCAATTTGCCCTGTAGTTTCACGCCACTAAGGGTATAGATGCCCGGTCTTGCCGGCGCTTCAGTAGTCAAGTGGCTTACGCCGGTTATGTCGCCATAGACTTTTACATCGTCAATGTTGATGCGGAACTTATCCGTGGTGTTAAAGTGACGGAAGGCAATATATTTCGTGCCGGCTGGCAAGTTAACATCGTAAAGCTTCCATTCGCCTTGGTCTAATCTGTGGGTGCCCGGTGCCGGTGCAGCTTCTTCGCCGGTAGTCCATTCTTGCACAATCGTGAAGTCGTCCTTTTCGCGTCCTGTTGAAGAAGCACAAACGGCAAAGTGATCGCCTACGACTTTCTTATCTTGTGCGCAAGCATAGAACGTGACGCGCATCGCTCCGTAGAGTTCCGGCGTGATCAAGAAGTTGTCCGGCGTAAGTCCTTTGTTCTTCCATGATGCAGACGTAGCGCAATTGCCCCCATTGAGGCCATCGCCAATAGTTACCCAAGTAGCCAAATCGCCGTCGGCGTCGATTGTAGTCCAGCCATAAGGCATATCGAAAGAGAAGAGTCCGTCTTCCTGGTCTAAGGTTACGCTTTCAAAGTCTTCTTCAAAGATGACGCCATCCGGACCAAGGTCTTGAATGATAATTTCATTGCAGGGTTTATTATTATATAGGAATGTGCGGTATTGAGTCGTGGCTTCCCCTTTTTTGCCTTCGTAAGTTCCTATTTTCGCTTCCTTACCTTGATAGTAAGCTTTGACGTTTCGCAGGCTTATATTGCCTCCTCCGTTTAATTCCGAGGCTATTGCTAAACCACTGTCTTCGTTTTTCGCATGAATATAAGCGTCGTCGACGTAGATTTTTCCGCCTTGTTCAGTCAGGATAGGCATTGCACCAATGACTTTAGATTTATCGCTAAAATACAAATCGCCCTGCGTCATAATACCCTTGAACGAGTCAGACATGATAACGATCAATTTGCCCGGCCCTTTGATGTTCAGAGCCCCTTTCTGCCCGCGAATGGCCCAGCCGCGCGTAGTCAGGATTTGGTTGTTACCTTCCAGCTTGATCGTGTAAGCTTGATTTCCCAAGAATTCCAGTCCGGCCTCTTCGCTTTCAGTGGGGAGCGCAATCGTAGCATCCTTTAGTATCAGCGTTTTAGATGCGTCGTCGTAAGTAAGTTTGCCTTTTGTTACCACGGAGAATCCGCCCACTTGAGAGATGTTTAGGGCATTGCCTGAAGTTACCTCCATACCGGCCACTTTGAAGCCGTAGGTAGTTATAGCCTGATTACCATAGACCGTTACATCGTCTATATTGACACAATATTGGTCTGTACTGTTATAGTGTCGGAAGGCGATGTATTTTGTGCCTTCGGGCAGATTTATGTCGAAAAGCTTCCATGCCGTCTGATCTTTCAAGTGCTTGCCCGGCGCTGATGTTGGAAGTTCGCTGATAGTCCATTCTTGTATAATTTTAAAGTCGCCGGCTTCCATACCTGTTGTAGAAGCGCAGATGGCGAAGTGCTCTTTCGAATAATCTGCGTCCTGCGCGCAGGCATAGAAAGTTACGCGGACGGCGCCTTTCACCTCCGGCGAAACAAGATAATTGTCCGGATGGATCGCCTGCTGCGTAGCCTTGTCAAACGAAGCCGATGTGGCACACTTCCCGCCGTTGTGTCCTTGTCCTACACCGCCGGGTTCGGTATAGTAGATGAACCAATTTTGTCCATCCTTATCGGCGTCGATCTTCGTCCATCCGGCCGGTAGCGTTTGTGTGCTCTCTCCTTCGTTTTCATCGAGTATGACGTTCTCAAAGTCCTCCGAGAGCAGAACGTTTTGCGCCTGAACAGGTAGGGCAAACATAGCGATAAACAGCCCGATGATGGCTATGTATCTACTGCTGAATAAATGGTTTCTCATAATTGTAGCGTATTGTGCAACGTAGGAAAGCGTTGCGAGTAAGTAGTTGGGTTGTATTTTTGTCAGTAGTGTGCTTTTCTATTTATTATTGCGTTAATGCCTCTACGATAGTGCGGGTAAGGCTTAAAGTGCGTGTGTGTTTCAAGTTCCAATCTCTCTTGTTGTTGGTCGTGCTTACGGCTGACTTCCGGCGCTTCCTTTTTAGAGCGTATCTGCGCCTTTGTAAGGCCGGATGACAAATGCAAAATTAGTAATAAACGATTTGTTAAACCATAAACATATGTGTTTTTATGGCAAATCAGTTGGCGTTTTCATCCTTAAGCGCCGAGGCGTAAGCCTCCGAAGTGCTTTGTCGATTCCGGCTTCGCGCCTTTGCGCGGCAGAAGCGTGAAGAGCTTCACTAACTTCTTTCTGTTGATAATGTATCTTCTTTTAGATTGATCTTTCACCTTGCCGTTAAACTTCGCGCAAATGAGCGTATGGAAGCTTCGCCGGGCTGTGGCGGTTGTTTATCCTTCATTAAACATAACCAACCATCAGTCACTTTCAAAGAAAAAACCGGAAGCATACGAGAAGAATTTTATATTGAAGCCTGTAGCTCCGGACATTATCAGCCGAAAGCTTTGCGGCGGGCGTGTGCGCTCACGATCGAAAGTACTTTTTATCGTGAGCGCAAAGGTTTCATCTCACGAGAAAAAAGGTTTGTTCTCACGATAAAAAACATCGGAGACGGATTTTAGTGGTGAAATAGTAGCATTTGATGTATAGATTTATTAGATATAAAGCGTTAAATATAAGAGAGATGAGATGTGGAGCAAATGCTTGCGAGAAAGCAAAAAAGTATTCGTGGCGTAAGTGTTGTTCAAATGTTTTACGCTGTAGGACGGAAGAATAAAGAATATGGTATGTAGAAATTACTATAAAACAAATCACGATGTTTGGGTGCGAAGAAGACTGCCATAATAGGATAGGAGGATGAGCAAGTAGGATTTGAGGCGCAATAATTGCAAAAGCATCTTTCGAAATCAGCAGGTGAAAATGTGCACTTTGCAATCGATAGCATACAAATAAGGCTGCAAAGCGCGAAAAGTCTGACATTGTATACAGAAATGCAGGGGAATTTAACATAATGTGCGGCTATTTTTGTAATATAAACGTAGTTATGCGGCTACAATTTTGTACTTTTGCCACGGTTTTGGGAAGGGAGGACACTCGATGCCGGACTTTATCGAGCGGCGTCATTTGAAAAAAAGCCCTTACCCCACTTTAGGATATATTGATAAAATCATATTGAAATGAGAGTTAGATTTTTAAAAGCAGCATTTGCGGCCTTGTGCCTTTTTTGCGCAACTCCGGCTGCCGCTCAGTTTAACATTGGTAAAGCAGCATCAGGCGCAGTAAAAGTAGGTCAAGCCTTGACGCTTTCTGATGCCGACATGGCCAACTATGTGAAGGAGTACATCAAATGGATGGACGAACACAATCAAGTTTGTCCGGAAGATAATCCTTACACGATCCGCTTGCGGAAGTTAACACAGGGCCTGACGAGCGTAGAAGGTATACCCCTCAACTTCAAAGTTTATTACGTGACAGACGTTAACGCATTTGCTTGCCCCGATGGCAGTATCCGCGTATTTTCATCTTTGATGGACGTGATGTCAGACGACCAATTGCGCGGCGTGATTGGTCACGAGATCGGACACATTGCACACAAAGACTCTAAGAAGCGTTTCCGCACGGCTCTACTCACGTCGGCATTGAAAGACGGTATAGCGTCAACGGGCGGAAGAGCGAGCGCGCTGAGCGAATCGCAACTCGGCGACCTTGGTCAAGCCTTGCTTAATGCCTCTTATTCAAAGAAGCAAGAGAGCAAAGCTGATGAGTATGGCTACGATTTCTTGAAAGAGAACGGCAAAAACCCTTGGGCTATTGCTCTTTCCTTTGAACGCCTCAAGCAGTTGGAGGAAGAGGCCGGCTACAAGCAAGACAGCAAGTGGCAGAAGATGTTCTCATCTCACCCTGACCTTGACAAGCGCATTAAGAAGATGAGTCGTATGGCCAAGAATGATGGCTTTGAGAGACCGACTCAGGTGATCCCGCCGAAACCCGTGATCGTAAAGAAAGAGGAGCCGGCGAGAAGAGACCAAACCACCGTTACGCAAACTGAAAAGCCGCAACAACAACAAAAAGCACGCCCTGCAGGCAAAAAGAAACCGCAGGCTAAGCGTCGCCCGCAAGGCAAAAAGCGCCGTAGATAAGAATAAGCCCTCATAACTATGAGGTGATAATAATAACAAAGCGAAGACTCACGGGTCTTCGCTTTGTTGTATGTAATAAGAAGTGGGATAAAGGCGCGAATTTGTAGGGAAATAATCGTAAATTCGCTGGTCGAAATAGTGCGAGAAAAGGATCTTAGCTGCACAAGATAAGGTCTTGGTAGGTGCAAATAGAGTTTCAAAGACCTGTCTGTTCAACTCCGGCTGTGTGTAACAAGATTTCAGACGCAGCGAACAAGGTACCGGAGGCGAGAACGGAACTTTTATTTTAACTTAGTCGATATTAGAAATATGCTGATCAAATCGCGCGGCATTGTACTGCACACTTTAAAATACAACGATGCGGGCTGCATCGTCGATATTCTGACGCGCGAAGAGGGATTTCAATCTTTCTTCGTCCGCATCTCGCGCGGGAAACGCGGGGGCTTGAAATCGGCATTTTTTCAGCCGCTGACGGCCGTCGATATTGAATGGAATCATAAGCCTACATCGAACCTGCAAACGCTGCGGAGCGTTAGTCCGCACCCGATGTTGGGCTTAGAGCGCCCCGAAAAAATTACGCTGGCGCTGTTTCTTGCCGAATTTTTACGCACGGCTTTGCGCAGCGAGCCCATTGCCGCACCGCTTTTCGACTATACTTGGGATTCGATCGAGTGGCTCAACTTAAGTGAGCAGCATTTCAGTAATTTCCACCTCGTTTTCCTCTTGCGTATGACGCATTTCTTAGGTTTCTACCCCAATCTTGCGAACTACGCCGATGGTATGTATTTCGACTTGGAGAATAGTTCGTTCGTCAGACATCAACCCTTGCATTCGCATTATCTCGATCCGACGGATGCGGCTTTTCTCCCTACTTTGATGCGTATGCAGCCGGCCACGATGCATTTGTTTAAGTTTTCCGGCGCTCGGCGCACACGCTTGCTGCGCTTCATCGTGACTTATTATCAGCTACATTTGCCTGCTTTTGGCGAATTAAAGTCGCTGAATGTTTTGGAGGCCGTCTTTCAGGATTAGAATCTGCACTTGATACGTAAGGAGTCTTGCTTTAAGTGCTAAAAAAAGACTGCTGCGCGCCACAACGCATAATTTGTGCGCCGCCAAAGCAGCGGGCATACTCCATATATAATACAGCGCCATCCGCTCCTTGATTCTTTTGGAGCGGATGGCGTAATTCGTTTGCAGCTCAAGCGGACGTTAGTCTTCCGGGAAGGGCAATTGAGGGCCGCGATCGGGTAAAAGGTGAAACGAACGGCGATGATAAGGCGTCAGACCGTGTTGCTCAATCCCGCGGCGGTGTTCTCGCGTAGGATAACCTGCATTATGATCCCAGCCATACCAAGGATATTGCTCGTGCAAACGGCGCATCTCGTCGTCGCGAAAGGTTTTGGCCAAAATACTTGCGGCCGCGATGGACAAATATTTGGCATCGCCTTTCACAATCGTGGCAAAAGGCGTTGCCCCATAAGGCTTAAAGCGATTGCCATCGACCAAAATAAAGGCGGGCCGCACTTTTAATCCGTCTAAAGCGCGATGCATGGCCAAAATGGAGGCGTTTAGGATGTTGATTTCATCGATTTCGGATGCCGAAACCGTACCTACCGCCCACGCAACGGCATCTCGCAAAATCTCTTCGCGCAAGCGATAGCGCCGAGCGGGCGAGAGTTGCTTCGAATCATTGAGCTGCGCATTCGCATACCCTTCCGGCAACACCACGGCTGCGGCATAGACGCTGCCGGCCAAGCATCCGCGCCCGGCTTCGTCGCATCCGGCTTCCGGCCGCTGCGTACTGTAATGCGCTAAGAGCATTTTAGATCACGACAGCCGTACCGCTGGCCGTAACCATCAACATAGAGCCGTTGGCGCCTACTGTTTCGTAGTCCAAATCAATACCTATGACGGCGTTAGCGCCCATTGCGGTTGCGCGCTCTTGCAATTCTTGCAGCGCAGTGTCCTTTGCTTTTTTCAAAACCTCTTCGTAAGAGGACGAGCGCCCGCCGAAGAAGTCGCGAAGTCCGGCCATAATATCGCGGAACACGTTCGCGCCGATAATTGTTTCAGATGCGACAATGCCAAGATATTGCTTGACGGGATAACCTTCGATTGTGGGGGTTGTTGTAAGTATCATAATGGTTTAAAACATTGTTACGACGCGCTCAAGTCCGGCGACTAAGGCGTCAATTTCTTCCTTTGTTGAATACAGGCCAAAAGATGCGCGACACATTCCCTCAACGCCATAACGCTGCATCAAAGGTTGCGCACAATGGTGCCCGGTTCGGATGGCGATACCCAAACGATCGAGCAACGTGCCCAAGTCTAAATGATGTATCTCTCCGACATTGAAAGCCACGACTGCATCTTTTTCCGCCGTAGTGCCATATAAAGTCATTCCGGGTATGGTGCGCATTTTCTCCATCGCGTAAACCGTGAGCTCACGTTCGTGCTGCGCGATATTAGCTAAGCCTAAATGCGTCACATAATCCAAAGCCACGCCCAAAGCGTGCGAACCTACGTAATCGGGCGTACCGGCTTCAAACTTGTAGGGTAAGCGCTCGTAAGTCGTGTGCTCAAACGTGACGCGCGCAATCATTTCTCCGCCGCCTTGGTACGGAGGCATTTTTTCCAGCAAGGCTTCGCGGCCGTACAAGACGCCGATTCCGGTCGGCCCGTACACTTTATGGCCGGAGGAAACATAGAAATCGCAATCCAAGTCCTGCACATCCACGGAAAAATGCGGTGCACTCTGCGCACCATCCACCAACATCAAGGCGCCATGGGCGTGAGCTATTTCCGCCATGCGCTTGATGGGGTTCACCGTACCCAAGACATTGCTCACGTGCATCGCACTAACGAGTCGCGTCTTCGGCGTAAAGAGCGCCTCATACGCATCCATATCCAAGGCGCCCGCATCGTCGGTGATCGGGATCACTTTTAATTTTACTCCGATCCTATCTCGCAGCAACTGCCAAGGCACAATATTGGAGTGATGCTCCATTTCGGAGATGATTACCTCGTCGCCGGCTTTCAGGAAGGTTTGCCCGTAAGCCGTCGCCACAAGATTGATGCTCTCCGTAGTGCCGCGCGTGAAAATGATTTCCGACGTACTGCCCGCATTGATAAAGCGGCGCACCGTCTCGCGCGCATTTTCGTGGAGCGTAGTCGCTTCCTGCGACAAGAAGTGTACGCCGCGATGCACGTTGGCATTAACGGAGCAATACTCCTCCGCGATAGCATCGATCACGGCCTTAGGTTTCTGCGTCGTAGCCGCATTATCGAGATAGACCAACGGGCGTCCGTAGACCTCGCGCGCCAGAATCGGAAAATCTTGTCTGATTGCTTGAATATCGTACATCGCTTTTGTTCTCCTATTTTCTACAATAATCAACCATTCGGCAACCTTTGCAATGAATAGAGTTGCCGCGGAAGCGCTGCTCTATCAAATACGAGAGGCGATCTCGCAATGTTTCCATCTTAATGCGCTGCAAAACGTCGTTAATAAAGGCGTGTTGGAGCAAGAGGCTCGCTTCTTTTTCGGGCACGCCCCGTTGTTGCATATAGAACAAGGCGTTTGCGTCGAGTTTTCCCACGGTTGATCCGTGATTACATTTAACATCGTCAGCGTAGATTTCGAGCATCGGTTGCGCAAAGGCCCGTGCGTGCTGACTGACGCAAAGATTATCGTTCGTCTGTTGTGATTGTGTATGCTGCGCGCCGGGTTCTACGAGCACTTTTCCCGCAAAGGCGCCGACAGCATTGTCATCGAGCACATATTTGTAAAGCATATCACTCGTACAACCCTCGCCGACGTGGTCAATCAGCAGATTATTATCGACGCGCTCCTTACCGTCAGCCACGACAGCCCCGTAGGTGTTCACTTCGGCCTGTTCGCCATTGAGGCGGACGTTAACCGTATTGCGCGAGACGCCATTGTGGAGCGTCATACCGCTGTAAGTCACCTTACTCTTCGAAGCCTGTTCGATATAGACGTTGCAGAAGCGCGTGTTGACAAAGTCTGTTTCCTCCACGGCGTATATATCGAGTGTAGCACCTTGGGCGGCAAAGACTTCAACCACTTCCGTCGTCAGGTAATGGCGTCCTTCGAGTGCGTGGTCGCAGAAGAGCACCGTAGCCTTTGCGTTTTCTTCGAGCACGATCAAAACGCGGCGATTCGACATAAAGTCTATCGTCGAAGCCGACACGTTAACGATCTGCACTGCCTGCGCAGCCTCCACGCCCGACGGAATATAAATCAACAAGCCGTCTTGTGCGAGGAGCGTATTCAGCGTTGTCACGCCATCATAGCTTCTTCCGGCCGCCTGATGATAGAATTTTTCGAGCAATTCGGGGCGTTTGGCCGCCACGTTCACCAAAGAATCGACGATGATGCCTTGCGGCAAAGCCGCCGAGTCGTGAGATGCGGGCGCCACGGTATCATTTACCACATAATAATTCCACGCACCAAGATGCTCAATCGTACAGCGGTAAGTCTCATACGGATCTATTTCCAAAGGAATCCGTTTAAGATTCAAGCCGAAGTCGGGCGCGAAAGCCGCCTCCACATCTGTATATTTATAGCGCTCCGTCTTCGCCGTCGGCAGACCTTTTTCCGTCAGCAAGGCCGCCGCTTCTTCGCGCCGGTTATTCATCGGGGCGCACGAGCCGGCGCAGATCTGCGCCTTCTGCTGCTCATAGAGCGACAAGTATTGTTTTTCGCTCGCCATAATCAAGCCTCCTTCAGACTTTCAAGTATCCATTCGAAGCCGCGGTCTTCAATCTCATAACCCAACTCGGCCGTACCGTCGCGCACGATGCGTCCGCCGACAAGCACGTGCACAAAATCGGGGCGCAAGTAGTCAAGCATACGTTGGTAGTGCGTGATCACAAGCGCGCTGGTTTTCGGCGAGCGCAGTTTGTTAAAGCCTTCGGCCACGATGCGTAGCGCATCGACGTCCAAGCCCGAGTCGGTCTCGTCGAGAATGGAGAAAGTAGGCGCCAAGACGGCCATTTGGAAAATCTCGTTGCGCTTGCGCTCTCCGCCGCTAAAGCCTTCGTTGACGCCGCGACTCATAAAATGGGCATCCAATCCGACAAACTGCCGCTTTTCGCGCAGCAATTTCAGAAAATCTGCGGCCGGCATCGGCTCGAGGCCTTGATAAGCGCGCTTAGCGTTGACCGCGGCACGCAGAAAATTGGTCATAGATACGCCGGGAATCTCCGTGGGTGCTTGAAAACTCATAAACACGCCCTCGTGGGCGCGATCTTCGGGTGAAAGTTCCAAGAGATTTTTGCCATTGAAGGTCACACTGCCGGCCGTCACCTCATATTTCGGGTGGCCCACCAAGACATTGCTGAGCGTACTCTTACCGGAGCCGTTCGGGCCCATCAATACGTGCACCTCTCCATCGTTAATGGTGAGATTCACGCCCTTTAATATTTCTTTGCCCTCCACTGCTGCGTGGAGATCTTTTATTTCGAGCATAGTTGATGTTGTTTTTTATTCTAATACGAGGCGCTATCTGCCTCGTTGTGTGTGCTTTTTCGTTGTCTCTTATTGATTCCGACTGTTTAAGTCATATTTTTCAGCGGGCAAGTTGGCTGTTGCCACAACCGAGGTGCCGCCTATCTTATGCAAAGATAGTGCAAACTGAGCGCCATGAAAGCAATTTCAATGGCCGAGGTGCCGCCTATCTTATGCAAAATTAGATAATTCCATCAGAACAACAAAGATTTTTTACCACGTAGCGCCGACTAACTTTCCGCCCCACCCATTTAGTGACAACATCACCCCGACATTTGGCCATTCAATCGCAATTCGAGGCCGTCCGAGTAGGAGGATTTTTGACGACTATCCCAACCCCAAACGCGGCAGATCGTCCACCCGCCGCCAAGGGCCGGCACGGTACGAAGAGGGTAGCCACAGCGCATCCTTCCGCTGCGTTCTGCCCTTCATTTTCTCCATTTTAAGTGCGCCCAACCGGCTGTTTTTCTGGGCCTCGTTTGGAAACTTTTTTGTTTGCTCCCGCCAAACGATAGTTTGCTCCCACCAAACGATGGTTTGCTGCCGCCAAACAATGGTTTGCTCCCGGCAAACGAAACGCAGAAGCCTTGCTCGGCCTAAAAAAGTAAGCACGGCAAGGCCATTGCGCAAAACAAAAATCAAACATTTCCGATGATTACGCTCACGCTTTCAGACCGACACCGCCGCCGGTTCGACGTCAATTCGCCGGCGCCGCAAAGGCCGACAGCCCACTTCAGACTAAATAGACCCGACATAAAGCACTGTGGCGCCAAAAACGCGAAAGGGAAAAATACGTACAGACCGGCCGCGCATTGTATGAAGATTTTGTATCTTCGCGGCAAATACGTATTTTAAGAAAGATGAAGCGAACTATTCTCATCGTACTACTCACGCTGCTGTATGTGGGGACGTCGCAGGCGCAAAGCGGCATCCGCTACGGCTATATCCATTACAACGCATTGCTACGCGAACTGCCGGAATATGCAGAAGCGGAGGCGCAATACAAAGCCCTACGCAAAAAATATGCTGCCGAGACCGAGTACAACGAAATGTCGTTTAAGCGACTTTTTGCCGAATACTTGCAGGGACAAAAGGAGTTTACGCAAAACATTCTCTTGAAGCGCCAACGCGATCTACAAGAGGAGATGGAAAAGAGTTTGGCTTTCCGACAAGCGGCCGACAGCCTCTTGGCGAAAGCGCAGACCGACTTGCGCGCACCGGCTTATCGGCGACTCAACAGTGTGTTGCAAGCCGTCGGCAATGAGCGCGGCTACGAACTCATCATTAACCTGGATGAGCGCAACTTCCCCTTCTTTAATCCGCGCTACGCTGAAGATGCTACGCCTTACGTGCGTGAACGACTAAAACATTGAGCGTATGAGCGCCCAACCCATTCCGGCCACGGCTCCGATAGGCGTCTTCGACTCCGGCTACGGGGGGATGACCATCTTGCGACAGTTTAAGCGCCTGCTGCCCCAATATGATTATCTGTATTTGGGCGATAACGCACGCGCTCCTTATGGTTCTCACTCGTTTGAAGTGATCTACCAATACACGCTTGAGGCGGTCGAAGCGCTCTTTAAGCGCGGCTGCCCATTGGTCATATTGGCCTGCAACACGGCTTCTGCCAAAGCGCTCCGCACCTTGCAGCAGAATGATTTGCCTGCACGCTATCCGGACCGCCGCGTACTGGGCGTGATCCGCCCCACGGTCGAAACCGTGGCGGGCTTGACGCAATCGCACCACATCGGACTCTTGGGCACGGTCGGCACAATCAGCTCGGGCAGTTATACGATGGAGTTTGCCAAGATTGACCCTTCGGCGAAGCTAACGGGAATGGCCTGCCCTATGTGGGTACCCTTGGTCGAGAATTATGAGTTCGACTCGCCCGGAGCCGACTACTTCGTGCGGAAACGCTTGGACGCACTCTTTGAAAGCGACCCGCAGATCGACACACTCATACTCGGCTGCACGCATTACCCGCTCCTTTTAGAAAAAATCAGTCAATTTACGCCGCCAAACGTAAAAATTGTGGAGCAAGGAGCATATGTGGCAGAGAAATTGCAAGACTACCTTCTACGCCATCCGGAGATGGAAGTGCGCCTGAGCCGCCAAGGCAGCTGCAAATATTTAACGACGGAGAGCGTAGATAAGTTTGACGAAGCGGCGCATTTGTTTATGAACGAAAAAATCGTCGATGTCTCCAAGATAAGTTTGCCGGAAGCGAGCGCATAAGCCGCCAAAACTTCTGCCGGCAAGAGCCTATCGAGGCGCAGCGAAAGGGCAAAGCTCAATAATCCGTCCTGCACCGCCCCACACAATATATATATAGACCTCATCAAGCCTTAGGGCATCTCTTCTAATGAATCCACTTCAGCAAACCCCGCCCATCACGAAAAATCTGTTGATCATCAACAGCATTGTCTTGCTCGCGCAATACGTATTGCAGCAGCGAGGCATCGCAGACTTGTCGCAGATGTTCGGCCTCCATTTCATCTTGGCGGACGACTTTAGGCCGTGGCAGCTCGTCACGTATATGTTTCTACACGACGGACTGTCGCACTTGTTCTTCAATATGTTCGCGCTCTGGATGTTTGGCATGGTGATCGAACGCACGCTGGGCTTCAAGCGCTTCTTGATCTACTACTTTGTCTGCGGCATCGGCGCCGGCCTTTGTCAGGAAGCGTGGCAACTGGGCCAATATTACATCGAAGGACTCCAAAACTACACAATCGTGGATACGGGCATGGCGGTCATACCTATGAGTGCCTATCTCAACACGTGGACTACAATCGGCGCTTCCGGTGCTTGCTACGGCGTGCTCCTTGCGTTTGGCGTGCTCTATCCGAATGAGCGAATTATGCTCTTGATTCCGCCCATTCCGCTTAAGGCTAAATATATGGTGGTGGGCTATGCAGCAATCGAGCTTATAGCGGCCTTTGCCACGAATGGGAATATCGCGCATTTTGCGCACCTCGGAGGTATGCTTTTTGGATGGTTGCTACTCATTATTTGGCGCAACAAGGCCGGAGGGCGACGCAGCAACTTCTCGGGATGGGAAACTTATACGCCGAAAAAGCCCTCGCGCTGGCAAAAATGGCGCGAACGGCGTAAAAAAAGCAGTCAGCAGCCGAATGCACACAAGACAAAAACGTCGACAAATGCGGACCACAATTATAATATGCAAAAGAAAGTAGACGAGGAACGCATCGACAGAATCTTAGATAAGGTGAAAAAATCGGGCTATGCGAGTTTGACGGACGAGGAGCGCGATGAACTCTTCCGCAACAGCCAACAATAAACGCGGCAATGGGAAACAAACAGCGAGCAAAGGCCGGCTGGGCTGAAGTAGCCGCGTGGATCTGCGTCTTACTCTTGTGGGCGAGTGCGGCGTCTGCCTACATTGATCCGCGCTTCTTTGGTTTTGCGGCCGTTATGGGACTTGCCTTTCCCGTCTTTCTTGGCCTCGTTGGTTTAATCACCGTTGTTTTGCTCTTCTTTGCGCGACAAAAGATTTGGATTCCCTTAGTTGGTCTCGTCGTTTGCTTTGGTGCGGTGCGCCGCTATTGTCCTTTTAATTTTAAGTCCACACCGCCGAAAACGGCTATCAAGGTAATATCTTACAACACCTTGTTCTTGGGTGGCCCGTGCGAAGATCCGACGACGGGAGAAAACAACGTGGCATTGTATCTTGAGCTCCAAAAAGCGGATATTGCGTGCTTGCAGGAGGTCCCTTCGTTCGACGGCTACTACGAACAGCACGTGTTCCCCGTAATGAAACACGCGAAATACCACGACGGGATTCTGTTTAACGGCGTCTTTATTGCGATGTTCTCACATTACCCCATCGTGCGCCACGAATTGATCTGCCAAGACGAAGGCAACGGTTCGGTGGCTTTCTGGACGGTCAGAGCGCCCGGCGATACGATTTTGGTCATCAATAATCACCTCAAATCCATCGGACTCTCAAGACAAGATCGCGAAGAGTTCAAAGAGATGGTGCATGCTCCCGAATCTAAAATTTCTCGGCAGGGCTCTAAGACGATTCTCTCCAAGATTACGCACGCCGCAGCCGCACGCGCCGCTATGGCCGACAAGGTGGCGGCCTTCATTGACCGACATCGCGGCACACCAATGATTGTTTGCGGCGACTTCAACGATACTTCGATTTCCTACGCCTATCGCCGCGTGGGCAAAGATCTGACCGACGCTTACGTAAGTACGGGCAGAGGCTTCGGCCGCTCGTTTAATCGCGACGCCATCTTTGTGCGCATCGACCAAATGTTCTGCTCTGAAGAATTTACGCCCTATGCTGCTTACGTCGACAGCCGAATGAAATGCTCAGACCATTATCCTATTGTCGCCTATTTTGAACCTACGAAAAAATAAGTCAGACCACAGACAACATATACTTTAACAAAGTCGCGCCCGACAAGTCCTGCGCCGCCAATTGTCAACCAACGCCCCGGCGCAGACCGACAAAGCCGCAGCAGCGTTGCATTTCCGGCGCCGACAAAGCGAAAGAAGCCTGCAAAATGTCAGTTTTATGGGTCGAGGGGACAAACAAAAGCGCGTCTTTCCTTTGCTTTTAATCCCCCAAACACTATCTTTGCCACCAATTTCTCTCAACAATACTCACGAAAGGTTAATACCGCAAGCTCAAAATAGGAGATTGCGAGCACCCAACGGCCACAAAACGCCCTATGCTCAAAATAGGATGAATGCTTTTTTTGAAATACAAGAAAAACGCGCAAGACTGCTTCCCATCGAAGTTGTCACGCTGGGCTATACGCTTTTCACGGCGCTGCTGATCTTCTATTTTTGGCCGCAAATGGAAGCACCTTGGCGCCTCTTGATGGGCCGCGCAATGATCGTCATCGCTTTGGGCGGCATCTGGGGTTTGAATTACGCCGCGCCGTGCGAAGCCACGCGCATCTTGCGCAATATTTTCCCGCTTACGATCTTGGGTTATTGGTATTCGGACACCTACGAATTTAACCGCCTCTTTGATAATCTCGATTACATCTTTGCCGCGGCCGATTACGACTGGTTTGGCAGCCAACCGAGTTTGGTTTTCCGCCAACTTTTACCCGGAAAGGACTGGAGCGAACTGTTTCACTTCGGCTATTTCTCCTATTTTCCGATGATCATAACCACGACTTTACTTCCCTATTTCGTAAAGCGTGACACGTTCGAGCGCTACGCGTTCATCATCATCGCCTCCTTTTTCCTCTACTACGTGGTTTTTCTTTTCTTACCCGTAGCCGGACCGCAGTATTACTTTCATGCCGTCGGTCTCGACAAGATCCACGCCGGTATTTTCCCGCAACTCCACGACTATTTCCGATACCATACGGAACTACACGCCGTTGGCTGTCCGGAAGGTCTTTTCCAAGATCTGGTAGAACTCACACAAAGCAGCGGAGAACGCCCCACGGCGGCCTTTCCCTCCTCTCACGTGGGCATCAGCACGCTATTGATGATCATTCTCTTCAAAACACATCGCAAGACGGCTTGGGCTTTCCTCCCCGTATATCTATTATTGTGTTGCTCTACCGTTTATATAGAAGCCCACTACTTGGTAGACGTCTTCGGCGGTTTGATCTCCGGCGTCCTCTTCTACGTAATTACGAATAAAATATACACACTAATAAACACCCCCAAAATCCAAAACTTATGAAACGTGCACTTCTCGTGGTTTTATCGGCCATTCCTACGCTCATCTTTGCACAGGGAGGCATTACCTCTGCCATGCTGCGCCAGTTTAAGGCCGACAACGCGCCGACAGCCAACACAAAAATGTTGCGCAACGCTTTGGCCCAAAACAACATCAACGACTTAGCGCTGGTGGCCGACAATCCGGATGCCAACGACACATACTTCTCCAACGAAGTCAAGTCAAAAGGCATTACAAATCAACGCTCGAGCGGCCGTTGCTGGCTCTTTACGGGACTGAACGTAATGCGTGCCGACGCCATCAACCGCTTCCGGATGGGTAGCTTCCAATTCTCGCAAGCTTACAACTTCTTCTACGATCAGTTGGAGAAGTCTAACCTCTTCCTCCAAGCCGTTATAGACAACGCGAAGCAACCGATCGACAACCGAATCAACACGTGGCTCTTCGAGCATCCGCTTTCCGACGGTGGTACCTTTTCCGGCGTGCAAGATGTCGTTACAAAATACGGTGTAGTCCCGGCCGACGTTTTCCCCGAAAGCTTCAACGCCAACAACACCTCGAAAATGTCCGAACTCATCCAATTACGCCTCCGCGAAGACGGTCTCGAACTGCGCAAAATGGTTGCCAAAGGCGCCAAAGCGGCTGATATCGAAAAGCGCAAGACGGCAATGCTCAGCACCGTATACCGCATACTGACCATCTGCCTTGGCACACCGCCTGAGAAGTTTACTTGGACGCGCCGCACGGCCGACGGTAAAGCCGTTGAGACCAAGACGTACACGCCGCAGGAGTTTTATCAGGCTTTCGTAGGCAAGGATCTGAAAAACAGCTACGTGATGGTGATGAACGACCCCACGCATCCTTACTACAAGACCTATACAATTGATATGGACCGCCACTCTTACGATGGCAAAAACTGGACCTATATCAACCTGCCTATGAATGAAATCAAGGCAATGGCGATCGCAAGTATCAAAGACTCAGCCATGATGTACATGAGTTGCGACGTAGGCAAGCTCTACAATCGTAAGAGTCCCGTGCTCTCTATGAACAACTACGACTACGAATCATTGCTCGGCACGAAGTTTACAATGGACAAAGCAGATCGCATCCGCACACACGCAAGTGCCTCCAGCCACGCCATGACGTTAATGGCTGTCGACTTAGACGCCAATGGAAAACCGAAGAAGTGGATGGTTGAAAACAGCTGGGGCGAAGATAGCGGCTTCCGCGGCCATTTAATTATGACTGACGAATGGTTTGACAATTACCTCTTCCGCCTCGTGGTTGACAAGAAGTATGTCCCCGCAGCTACGCTCAAACTCTTGGATCAGAAACCCACGCAACTTCCGGCTTGGGATCCGCTCTTCAAGACCGAAGAATAAGCTGATGCCCCACGGGGTATCGACTACAAACATATTGGTGCCCTTTCATCAGCAGCAGCCACCTCAATCAGCCGATTAGGTCTGCACGATGAGCCAACACCATTAGCGTATAGTAGTTTTAAAAAAGTGAGCATAAAGCTCTAATTATAGATTGTTGTATTGAATTCTATGCGCTATCGGCCTCCCTCCAAACGAGGGAGGCCTTCTTTTATCCCTACGCCAACGGCTCATTGCTCCCCGCGCAGCGTCGTTTCGCTTCCGCAGTAGGCGCCCCCATTTTCGCCTCCACCCTTCAAAAATAGCGCAGAGGAGCCCCCAATCTGCTAAGCCCAAACCCGAAGAGGCAAAGTCCAAGTCCCAAGCGCCGCGCTTACGCTCGTGATAAAAAAGGTTTCACCTCACGATAAAAAGTACTTCATCTCACGAGCGCAAACCTTTATTCTCGTGAGCGCAAACTCCGCGAACACGTCAGGCGCACTTTTTGGCCAAGCCAAATGCCTTATCATCAAACGCAAAAGGAGCAAAAGCCCAGACCTCCGCATCGCCAAACGGACGCGCCGCGTGCGCCGATACCGCACCGACCGCCATACCCCAACCGAGCGCGCCCCTCATCCCTTTCCTAAAAAACTTCATCGGCCACCGCCGCTTCCCCTTTTTTGAGTATTGCCGATGATCGGTCAAATCCGGGAAACGCCAACAAGCCGCCCCATCTATAGAACAAAAACCTGCATTTCGCCTTTCCCGGCATGGCGGCAAATTGACACCATTAAAGCCCCTTTCAGCCCGGAAATTCGCCTTCTAAACGACCAAAAAGCAGACTGAAAGCGAACTATCCCCATAATTGAGTATTGAAACCCACAAAAAGGGATAGAATAAAAGCCTTTTTGTTTGGCACATATTTGGGGTTTAGCTTATCTTTGCAGAGCATTCGAAGTTCCCCATTTATGGGGATATGACGTTTGTGAACCACTTCGCCCAAATCAAAACAAACAAAATAACAATTTAATCAAAAATTTATGTGGTTATACAATTCATCCATCGGACGGAAGGTTGTGATGTCAGTATCCGGCATTGCGCTTATCTTGTTCCTGACGTTCCACGCTTGCATGAATGTTGTGGCACTCTTTTCAGCAGATGCCTACAATGAGATCTGCGAGTTTCTCGGCTCGAACTGGTATGCCGTAGCCGGAACGGTTGCGCTCGTTGGCTTAATTGCCATACACTTTATCTACGCGGTCATCTTGACGCTTCAGAACCGCAAGGCACGTGGCAACAACCGCTACGCTGTCACGGCAACTCCGGACAAGGTTGACTGGAACTCGCGCAATATGTTTGTATTGGGCGTTATCATCGTATTGGGCCTTCTCCTCCACTTGTTCAACTTCTGGTACAACATGATGTTTGCTGAGTTTGCAAACGGCGGAATGGCTTTCGTAGGAAACTACTCTGCAACTGACGGAGCCGGCTTGATGAGCTACACGTTTAAGAATCCGGTCTTCACGGTTCTTTACATCCTTTGGTTTGCCGCTATCTGGTTTCACCTCACGCACGGCTTCTGGAGCGCAATGCAGACGCTCGGCCTCGACGGAAAGATTTGGTTCAACCGTTGGAGAGTGATCGGCAATGTTTATGTAACGATCGTAATGCTCTGCTTCGTAGCCGTGGCTATCCACTTCGCTTTCTGTGGCGGCGCGTGCTAAGTGAGAGTTTTTTAGCTTTATCAAACACACAAGGAAATAATTATGGCAACTATAGATTCTAAAATCCCTGAGGGAATTGTCTCTCAGAAATGGACCAACTATAAAGCGCACCAAAAATTAGTAAACCCGGCCAATAAGCGAAAGCTGGACATTATCGTCGTCGGAACAGGACTTGCCGGCGCAAGTGCGGCCGCTTCGCTTGGCGAAATGGGCTTTAAGGTGCTCAATTTCTGCATTCAGGACTCACCGCGCCGCGCGCACTCTATCGCAGCTCAGGGCGGTATCAATGCAGCTAAGAACTACCAGAACGACGGCGACTCTGTATATCGTCTTTTCTATGATACGGTGAAGGGTGGCGACTATCGTGCTCGCGAAGCAAACGTATATCGCCTCGCTGAAGTCAGCGCAAGCATCATCGACCAGTGCGTTGCGCAAGGCGTTCCCTTTGCTCGTGAGTACGGCGGTTTGTTGGCTAACCGTTCTTTCGGTGGTGTGCAGGTAAGTCGTACGTTCTACGCAAAAGGACAAACGGGCCAGCAATTGCTGCTCGGTGCTTACTCCGCACTTATGTGCCAAGTAAACGCAGGAACCGTAAAACTTTATACGCGCTATGAAATGCTCGACGTTGTCATTGTCGATGGACGTGCACGCGGTATCATAGCTCGCAACCTCGTAACGGGAAAATTGGAGCGCTTTGCTGCACACTGTGTCGTATTGGGCACAGGTGGTTATGGCAATGCTTACTTCCTCTCAACCAATGCTATGGGTTGCAACTGCTCTGCAGCTATTGCGGCTTATCGCAAGGGAGCATACTTCGCTAACCCCGCCTTCGTACAGATTCACCCCACGTGTATTCCGGTTCACGGCGATAAGCAAAGTAAGCTGACTTTGATGTCGGAGTCGCTGCGTAACGACGGCCGCATTTGGGTTCCCAAGAAAATTGAAGATGCGAAGAAGCTGCAAGCCGGCGAACTTGAAGGACGCGACATTCCGGAAGAGGATCGCGACTACTACCTCGAGCGCCGCTATCCGGCTTTTGGTAACCTCGTTCCCCGCGACGTAGCCAGCCGCGCTGCTAAAGAGCGTTGCGATGCCGGCTTCGGCGTAAACAACACGGGCCTTGCCGTATTCCTCGACTTCTCTGAAGCTATCAACCGCTTGGGCCGCGATGTCGTAGAAGCACGCTACGGTAACCTCTTCGATATGTACGAAGAAATTACTGACGTTAGCCCTTACGATAACCCGATGATGATTTATCCGGCTATTCACTATACGATGGGCGGACTTTGGGTCGACTATGAACTCTCTACGAACATTCCGGGCCTCTTCGCAATCGGCGAATGTAACTTCTCTGACCACGGTGCTAACCGCTTAGGTGCGTCTGCGTTGATGCAAGGTTTGGCTGACGGCTACTTCGTATTGCCTTATACGATTCAAAACTATTTGAGCGACCAGATCACCGTTGCTCGCTTCTCTGCCGATGCGCCCGAGTTCATCGCTGCTGAGAAAGAAGTACAGGATCGCATTGACCACATCCTCAACATCAACGGTAAACGCTCTGTGGATAGCATTCACAAAGAGCTCGGCCACGTGATGTGGGAATACGTAGGTATGGCGCGCTCTAAGGAAGGCCTTGAAAAGGCGCTCGTACTGATGGACGAGATCCGCAAAGAGTTTGAGACGAACCTCTTCGTACCCCATATTGAGGGTGTAAACATCGAATTGGAGAAAGCTTTGCGCCTGAACGACTTCATCACGATGGGCAAACTGGTAGCCATCGACGCCCTCCACCGCGAAGAAAGCTGCGGCGGTCACTTCCGCATAGAGCATCAGACTGAAGACGGCGAGGCAAAACGTGACGACCAAAACTGCTTCTACGTAAGCTGCTGGGAATATCAAGGCGAGGACAAGAATCCTGTCAAGTTCGAAGAGCCGCTGAAATATGAGGCTATCGAAGTGAAGACCCGCAACTATAAGAGTTAAGCTCGTTTATCAACCAATATTAAAGAACAACGATTTATGGCTAAGAATATAAGTTTTAAGCTGCGCTATTGGAAGCAAAACGGGCCGAAAGATGCAGGCCATTTTGACGAGCGCGAAATGAAGGACATCCCTGACGATACGTCATTCCTCGAAATGCTTGACATATTAAATGAGCAGCTTGTCGAAGAAGGCAAGGAGCCGTTTGTATTTGATCACGATTGCCGCGAAGGTATCTGCGGTATGTGCTCTCTCTACATCAACGGTACGCCGCACGGCAAGACGGAGACGGGCGCTACGACCTGCCAACTCTATATGCGTCGTTTCCGCGATGGCGAAACGATCACCGTAGAGCCGTGGCGCTCTGCTGCTTTCCCTGTTATCAAAGACTGTATGGTTGATCGTACAGCATTTGATAAGATACAATCAGCCGGCGGTTACGTCTCTGTGCGCACGGGTGCTCCTCAGGATGCCAACAGCATTCTGATTCCGAAGCAAGATGCTGACGAAGCAATGGACTGCGCTTCTTGCATCGGCTGTGGCGCTTGCGTAGCAGCTTGCAAGAATGGCTCTGCAATGCTCTTTGTTAGTTCACGCGTAAGCCAGTTCGCGTTGTTGCCTCAAGGCCGCCCCGAAGCTGCTCGCCGCGCAAAACTAATGGTGAAGAAGATGGACGAATTAGGCTTTGGCAACTGTACCAATACGCGTGCTTGCGAGGCTGTATGCCCCAAGAACGAATCTATTGCGAACATTGCACGCCTGAACCGCGAGTTCATCAAAGCAAAGTTAGCTGACTAACTAGTATAGTTAATACATCATAGAATCCCCTCGCCCGCAGTTCCGCTGCAAGCGAGGGGATTTTGTAACGCGCTTAGCACGCTTTAAACGCCACGCTACAGTGCGCCTTATATTATATATCATTCAAGTATTCTTCAATGCCCATCTTGTACGCGAACACCAAGGATTTACGCCCTGTTTATCCCTAATAACACTTACTTAGCGACTAAGCCAAACTTAAGCGCCATTTAGGGGCAATCCATAAAGTCTTGCACGCAGATATAGATTTGAACGGACAATGCTAAAAACCCCAAAGCACACAATATATATAATAGGCACGCCGGCTTGATCTTTCAACGCTTTCACGTATGAACATTAGCGCGACTTAAAAGATAGACTTTAGGAGGTGACAGAAGAAGCCTACGGAGCATCGCAAAGCTATGCCCCGTAGGCTGAATTATAGTCATCCGTCAGCTAGCGATATTCAGCAAAAATTATGATAGAGATGCGCTGCAACGGACGCTGCTTTGTAGTTGGCAGCCTCGCCAAATTACGTTTTCGCCTACGGTCACATCCGTATTGCTACAGCTATCAGCCTTCTCGTGGAAATTGGCGAAGAATATTTTAAGAAATTGCAAGGAACAACTTACGTTACCGACCGTGTCCTTTCATCGGGCGTATCTACGTTATCTTGCAAATCATCTTCGTCCTCATCAAAATCAGGTTCGCACTCTTCGGCTGATGAGTCATTAACCTTACGCTTATATTTCGTCGGCGTGAAGCCATAGGTCTTTTTGAAGGCATGGTAGAAGCCTGAATAATGCTCAAAGCCGGAAAGTTCGGCAACCTCGTCGAGTGAAAGTTCGGGACGCGTATCAAGCAGCATCTTTGCCCGTTGCATCTTAACCGTCTTTATATAAGTGACGGGCGACATTCCTGTAAGCGCCATGAGTTTGCGGTGGAACTGACGCTTACTCATACACAATCTGTCGGCCAGCAAGCTTACTTCGAGCTGCTGCGTATCGAGCAAGGCATAAATGATGTCAATCGTCTTGCCAAGGAAAAACTCATCAGCGGTAGACAAAGTTGGGGTAACTACCTCGTTAGTCTTTAAGGCGCTCGCATATTTGCTCCTCAGTAAGCTGCGCTGCTCTAATAATTTTTCCACTCGTGTACGCAACTCTTCACTATTAAAGGGCTTCACGAGATAAGCATCGGCGCCGGCTTCCAATCCCTTAATGCGATCTTCTTCAGTATTCTTTGCCGTGATGACAATGATCGGAATATGATTGACTATCTCGTTCTTTCGGATCGCTCGGCACACGTCGAGACCACCCATCTCAGGCATCATCAAGTCGGTGATGATTAAATCGGGTACGAGTTCCTCGGCTTTCTGCAGACCCACCTTTCCATTTTCTGCATAGCATACACTGTAACGCGACGTCAACTGTGAGCCAATATACGCGGCCACGTCCTTGTTGTCTTCAATAATGAGTATGCGGCAATCGTTATTATCGCTTTCTACTTTATCAACAAGCGGCTCCGTCGTATTAGGCATTATGGGTGCGTCAGCAATGGGCTTACCATCTACAGCTTGCTTACTTTGATGGCGGATGGGTAGGCTCAGATGGAACGTTGTCCCCTTACCGAGCGTACTTTCTACGCGGATCTTTCCACCGATAACCTCTACGATGCGATGAACTAATGCAAGTCCTACACCCGTTCCTACCTGTCCGGTATCTTGCTCAGCTTGATAAAAGGGTTGAAAAATATGAGCAAGCGCCGCGGGGTCTATACCCTTGCCCGTATCAGCCACACTAATCAATAAGTTTTCGTTATCACGTTCCAGTTTGACCGTAATATGTCCATATTCAGGCGTGTACTTAAAGGCATTGGAAAGCAGGTTGTTCATGATCTTATTGAGATAACCGGGCACGAAGTCTGTCTCTAAATCCACGTTTGTTACGAAGTGGAGATCCACATTGCGACATCGGGCATAATCACGATAAGACTCGACAATCATCGTAATGTAGGCCGCAATATTGCCACTGCGCCAATCAAGATTGCCCACCGATGATTTTATCTTGGAGATATCGAGCAATTGGTTAATCAAAGCGAGTAAGTTTTCGCCTTGACGTTCAATCGTGCAGACTTTCTCCTTTGTCGCAGCAGGCAAGGCCACATCTTGCTTTAATTCGCCACTTAAACCAAGAATCACAGTGAGCGGAGTGCGAAATTCATGGGTAATGTTCGTAAAGAAATTCTCCCGCATTTGCGACATTTGCTTTAAGGCAATATGATTCCGTTTGCGGATACGCTGTACATAAGACATTAAGACAACTGTAGCAAACAAGGAAACCAAGACAAAGATAAAGATAACATAGCTGACATAGCGCATCGTACGTTCCGATTGCAGTGTTATCTCTGCTTCGTTAAGCACGCGCTTACGATGATTGCGCTCAATATTCAAACTAATATTTTGTATGCGATTGACGCGCCCAATATTCAGCACACTATCTTGCCAAAAGTCGGCCTGCTCATGACAAGAGAGCGCATCTGCATAGCGGCCTAATTGCTTGTAATACTTATAATACAGATTGTAAACTTCTACTAGATGCTCAGGCGATTTGATACGGGTAGCCATCTCTTTTGCACGATCCAATCGACTCAAAGCCTCGGACGCCCTCCCTATTTTGAAGTAGATATTGGTCAGCGCCAAAAGCGGACTTAAAGCGTGCCATTCATCTTTAGAAGCCTGCATAAGTCCATAAGCCGTCTCATACTCACGCGCCGCCTGCTCATATTCGCTGGCTTTCTCGTGCAGCGAGCCCAAATAAGTATGACAAAGCGCTATGCCTATGATCTCATTGGCCGCTTTATTGAATTCCATAGAGCGCAAATAGTAAACGCGCGCGGAATCCAACTTGCCACGGTGTTCAAAGATAGAGCCAAGGTTCGCATTATCTATAGCCTGCCCTACTGCACTATTGAGCTTTTGCTCTCCCTTTAGCGCAAGCCGCAAAACGCTATCTGCACGCTCGAAGTTGCCCAAGCTCATGTAAATATTACCTAGACCATTGAGCGACTTCACGTGGTTTTTAAGCGCCAGTTTAGAAGTGTCGGAAAATTCTTCGCTCAACTTTAAAGCGCGATGATGGTATTCTTGCGCCACATCGAGTATACTCATTCGGCGATAGTCCGTTCCAATGTTATTGAGTGCACGCACCCATTCAAGCGTATCGTTAAGCGCTTCAGCTTGTCTAAGAGCTTCTGAGTGAGCACGCACAGCTTCTTCGAAGCGACTCTCATCGCGAAGACGCTTTCCCTTTATGCGCAGAGCTACGATACTGCCGATTTTGTTGCCTTTCTCCTCAAAATGACGCTGCAGAGCCTCTATCGAATCGATTGAAGACGCCCCTTCGATCTGTTTCTCCAATGCTGCGCGATCTTCATAACTGATGTCGGCCGATTGGCGACCGCAGGCGGAGAGCAGCATAAGTAGCATAAAAACGCCACACACTATACAGAGATGCAAGCAAGACGTAGCGAATTTCGCTTTATGTGCCGCTAGCAAAAGGGGGTGTAAAAAAATGATACGAGGAAGATCAGGACGGCAATAGTGCATAGAGAATTGTCTTTAGATCAATGCTTGTTTCGCATAAACTCTTGACTAACGTTTGTAATATATGAGTTGATAAACCGATGCAAAAATAAATATAAATTTGAAACTTAAGGTGGTGGAGCTCATTATCTTTTTATTTTTTCTATTGATCTATAGCATTGGTGCAACTCAGGCAGAACTTTGATGACTTATTTTCGTAGAAGTATAGTATAGGAAAGAAAGAGGCATCTGCAACTGAATGGCAATGCACTTAATAGGTGTTTATAACCTTACAGCGGAACACAGTAGGCCGAGATTTGTTGTGCTATACACCATCTGAAATGGGACGCAAAACGATCTGGCAGAAGCAGAAAATCTTCGATGAAATGGGAAATAATATCAACTTATACATTGCCATAAAGCACACATAAAAACGAGACAACACATAGCATGAATAAGATGAAGATAGATGATTATGTCGAACGGTAGCCTAAGGACACGCCCGTTAGTAGAGTCTGATAGAACACTGAGATTCACTGAACTTTGCAATCAGAAAGCAAACCAAAGTGCAAAACGTGGAGGCGAGCTAAAAAGTGCGACTGACAAGCGCCGCACAAAAAAAGAAGCTTTTCTTCACTGTATTCGTGATAGAGATAAATGGTTTTGCTGTGCACGAGAAAAACAAAGCGTACACTAATGAGTAAGCCGGCGCGCGTAGAAAGTTTTGCCTATCGATGGTAGGATAGACCTATAAAAACAGAAAAACCGAACCTCTTCGCGAAGTTCGGCTATGTGTTTGCGTGCTGATAAAGATCAGCCTAAGCTGTTCACGTGTAAAGTTACGCTAGACTTAATGTTGGCAGCCTTATTCTTGTGGATAATGTTGTTCTTAGCCAACTTGTCAAGCATCGTCTGAACCTTCGGCAAGAAAGCCGTAGCTTCAGTTTTGTCAGTCATTGCGCGAAGTTTGCGAACGGCGTTGCGCATTGTCTTAGCGTAATATCTGTTGTGCAATCTGCGTGTCTCCGTCTGACGAATTCTTTTGAGGGAGGATTTGTGATTTGCCATTGTTTCTTTATTTTCTTATTTGTAGCCTATAGCAGAGTCGAACTGCTCTTTAGAGAATGAAAATCTCTCGTCCTAACCGATAGA
>ERZ772807.112-NODE-112-length-52485-cov-5.985543_pt1 | contig 52485 bp, 59 predicted proteins | sample MGYA00511472_ERZ772807 | MGnify/ENA primary metagenome ERZ772807 (study PRJEB29015, sample SAMEA2737947) | human oral metagenome | biome: human oral; feature: human-associated habitat; material: dental | place: China | collected 2039 ... | reverse complement strand
TCCTAGGCTTTACTTTACATATTCTATATGTAAATAAGTGCGAAATCTCATAATTCTACTTAATTTATATAACTTTATATTTGTTTCGTAATATTATGAACCAGAAGAAATAAAAAACATATTTAATCATAAAAATTTAACAAAGAATAAGTGGCTATTGTTATCAGAGTTCTTCATTCCTCAAAATGAAACTATATATATGAAATTGAACGAAGATACTTATATTACTGATTATGAAAATCAAGTAAAATATTTTACAGAAAACAAGTTTAAAGAGACTTCTTATGAAAATGAATATATTAGAAAAAGATTTGAACAAGTAGTAATTACTGATTTCGATATTTTGGGAATGTTTAATTGGGCTTTTTGGAAATTAAAACCTAACAATGAAGATTATATATTGAATTATATTCTTGAAAATTTGAAATAAGGAATTTATTAAATGAAAAAATTATCACTTGTTACTTTAAAATATAAAACTAAAGATAATCAAATTCTTAAAGAAGCAATTCTCATGGAAGAATAAGAAGCTTTATTTCTTGAATATTTTCTCTATTTGTTATTCTTTGATAGCAAAAGAGTTTCTGTTCCATTGCCCAACGGGGATAGTTTGAAATATAGAGATATAAGTGTTTTGTGGTCTGATTTAACAATAGAGCCTGTTACTAATTATTTTAAATCTTGGAAAGAATCTTATTCAAGCACTAAAGTTGGAGCAATTTCATACTTAATGAATGAAATAAAAATAGAGTACAATGAAAATTTGAGAAAGTACAATAAAAATTTGTAGATATATAAAATAAAGGTGGGGTAATAACCACCTTTTTCTTTTTTAAAAAACTTTTAAAATTTTTATCTAAATATGTTGACAAACTAAAAAACTTGTTGTATTATATAAATATAGAAAAACGAAAGAGGAAATTAACAATGAAAATGAAAATTACTATTAAAACTAAACCACATCACAAATCAAAAATGACACCCGAAGAACTACAATCTCACTTGAATGAGATGCGCCGTGGTGCTTCTGTAACTAAGAATGGAAAATGCTTCCAACGCCACAAAAAACATAAAAAACGTGATTTCTAAAAGGAGTAACAAAAATGACTAAAGAAAATAAACCACTAAAATCAATCTTGTTTGTTAGTCGAAATAAAGATAATAAGCATATCCCCAATTTCAAAGAACGAAGATATGTGCGACTAACTACTAAAACTGCAGAAGAACTTAAGAAAGATTTTGACCATTGGGCTGCTAAAGGGCCTGAAGGTGAATTTTGCCGTTTCTACATGAAAATCAATGCTCGAGACCCAGAGAAAACTAAAAAGAATCTTATTAAAGAACTTATTTTTAATGACAATTTTGACTTAGTGTCTGCTGAAGCAAAAATTGCAGGTATTGCTAATAAAAAAGAATGTGCGGCTGAACGAAAATGGCTATTTGATTTTGATGATACCGAAGATAAACTTGAAGAGTTCATCAATGATATTAAAGATTTCGATAAAGCTTCTGTGCCTTTGGAAATAGAAGTTCATAAAACTCCAAATGGGCATGCAGTTATCGTCAGTCGTGGTTTTGACACTCGAGAACTTATGAAAAAATGGAGTTCTACCGTTGAACTTAAAAAAGATGAAATGCTATGTGTCGACTGGACTGGAAAAGGGGAATAAATGGAACGTAAAGGATATGAAATGCTCAAAGGTATTTTGAGCTAGAAAAAGATTGGAATTTATATTCTCAAGAAGAACAAAAAGAAATTGTAGCTAAAAAAGCAAAAGTTTTGCTTCATCTGGTAGAAACGAATCCTCGCTTGGAAGAAGCACTGATTGGTCATTTGAAACAAGAATATATTGCTTCAGTTGAAAGGAAAGCAAAAGAGTATATTCTCGGTGGATTTCCTACTCTTTCTAAGATGAACAACAAAACTCAAAAAGAAAAATAAACTGCTCATTAAGGCAGTTTTTCTTTTTACAAAAAAATTTAAAAAAGTTTTATTTTTCTGTTGACAAAATAAAAATCTTGTTGTATGATAATATTATAGAAATAAGAAATGAGGAAAAATAACAATGATTCAAGTATGGAAATATGATAGAAACTTACAAGCTGGAAAAAGTCACTATGCTATCTACACTGAACAAGAAGTTGAAGATTTGATTAAACAAGGTTTGGCAACTACTTCAGAGGAAAATATTTCTCAATATATGAGTCCTTGGTCAACCATTTATAAAGATAAAAAAGACGCTAAGGAAAATTGCCCATACAGTAAAAAACGTGGCTATGTAGTTCTTTACAAGAATCTTAAAACGGGTAAATTTACTCGTGCTTAACAATAACTCAAACTGATTTTGAGGGTTGTTATATCGCCAATGAGCTGTTCAAAATGCTATTGTTTTCCAACTTCGATAAACGTATCGAAGCTTCGAAAAGAACAGCTGAGAACAGCTTATTTTTCAGTTTATAAAGATTTACTTTTTTGTTGACAAAATCAAAATTTTTTGATACAATTAAAATAAATCAAAGAAAAGGAGTCTTATATTATGTCAGAAATCGAAGTTATTAAATCTTATCGAGTAGGAAATGAATTGTTTAATACTCAAGAGGAAGCTGAACGTTACTTAGAAGAACAAAAGAAACTTGCTTTGCTAGAGAATCCAATCTATAAAGATAGTGAATTTCATGCTACTTCTTATTATGAGCATTATGTTTATCAAGGTGGAGAGCATGAACACCGTTATTGTGTGGACAGGTTTATTACATTAGCAGAAGCTGTAAATAATATGCAATATTTTCAAAATAGTATGGGGAAACCCGGCTCAGGATTTATTGATTTTGTTAAAATAACAGAGTCAAAAGATACACAAGGATTTGTTAAGATTGAGCGAACTACTATTTTATCTGTAAGTTAAAAAATAACATTATCAAAACCTAAAGGAGGCTTTATGCCTAAACAAGAAGAACAAGCTAAACAATTTGCTTATAAAGTACATAAAGGAATGAAACGAAAGGGAAAAGATACTCCTTTTACTTATCATTTAGAATTAGTAAATAAAATTTTAAAAACTTTAACAACAGATGATGAAATATTAGCTGCTGGATGGCTTCATGATGTTATTGAAGATACTCCAATCACATTAGATGAACTTAAAAAAGAATTTAATTCTAAGATTTGTTATTATGTAGACCTAGAAACAGAAGATAAGTCTTTGCCTTGGAAAGATAGAAAATTAAAACAAATCGAAGAATTAAGACGAAATAATTTTGAAGTTGCTCTTATTGCTTATGCAGATAAAATGGCTAACATGACTGAAATGTTTGATGATTACAAAATTATCAAAGATGAACTATGGAAGCGCTTCAATCGAGGGAAAGAAAAACAATATTGGTATTACTTAGAATTTTATAAGATTTTTAACTACAATGAATTGATTGATAAAGAACATTTAAAAGAATATGAAATGTTACTAGAAAAATTATTTAAGTAAAAAGATATAACTCCTAAAAGGAGTAAATCCAAAATGGGTAAGTATCATATAAATTTAAAGGGTGAAGTTGCTATTTGTAGAGCAATGGAGCATTGCCCTTTGGGGGGAGCACATTTTGAGCATCAAGCAGAAGCAATAGAATATGCTGATAGAATGAATGAAGCTGTTATCAATAGTAATTTGCCTGAAGATTTAGCTAGAATGGAATATATTGAAGAAGATATTTTTAGGCATAAATTTATTCATGATGAAGATTATTCTATGCAAGAAGCGCTGAAAAGAGGTGAATATGTAGAGAAAAGAGTAGAATACGCTAGAACAGTTGAAAAACTAGATTCTAAAAGCTTATACTATGATGAAACGATTGAAGATTATTCACCAGAAAGAAAAGCACTTCACAATAGATTGCTAAGAGAAGTCTTAGATAAATATAAAGATGTACCATGTGAAGCAAAAGTCTTTATGTCTGGTGGAATTTCAGGTGCTGGTAAAACTACAATCCTATCAAAAATGGGAATAGATTTTCAAAACTATGCTACTGTTTCATCAGATGACTTCAAAGAATTACTTGCTAGAGAAGGTGCAATACCTCATGTAGAAGGCTTAACTCCTATGGAAGCATCAAGCCTTGCACATTAGGTATTGCACCTTCTCATTTGGCAGATAGATTGTTGCTCACACCTGTGACTTATTGTAATAATCAATAAGTGAGTTGCAAGGTAACACCTCATGTAGAGGACGAACTCCTAATTCAACTTTAATCGTTGAATCAAGTACATTCGTTAGAAATGACACAATTTGACCATTTCCTTTTAACTTATTTACTTTTTCTTTTATTTCTTTTTTATTTGATTTTGGTTTAACTCTTTTTATCTTTGCCTTTTTAGGTAAAGATTTTTTGAGCTTAATATTAGTGGAGCGAAGTGCTATATTGATAGCAGCTAATAAATCTCTATCAATCTTTCCAGTAGTAAATTCAACTGTTCTATTTTGAATGATACCTATCTCTTTGGTGATTGAGTGCTCTTTACTTGTGTTAAATGCAGAAACCTTTTTCACCTCAATTCCATACATAGCAGCTTTTTCAATAATTTTAGAATGTGTTTGAGAGTGATTCCATTTTCCACCTTGCGAATTTAACCAAGAAAGGTTTTCTATATGAATAGTTTTACACTTTTGTTCTAATGCTAATTTCACAATTTCGTTCGATAGTAATTTGGCTTGATAATCTTTAGTATTAGTAATTTTATCTGTAATATTAGAGTAAAGGTTTTTCCAAACTTCATATTTAGGTTGATTGGTTAATCTCAAATCTTCATAAGATTTAATTTTGTTGTATAGAATTTGTTTATTTTCGTAAAGTCTATTTATTTTATATTCTGTTTCTTGACTGCGCTTAGTATTGATAAATTCATTACTAAACTCACCATTTTTATCCATAACAACAGAACTAAATAATTTAATTTTACCAATGTCTATACCTAAGATTTTATCTTCTAATTTATAATCTCCAACTTCATATTCATAAGAACAAATACCAATATATTGACCATCTCTTTTTCTTTTAACAAATCTTGGCTTAGCAATTACTCCAGTAAATCTTTCATCAATACTACTTGGAAAAACAATCTCATATTCTATCCAATCTTTTTTACCAACTTTTATTTCACAGATATTGTTAGTTTTCATTCTGAAAAATTGCTTTTCTGAAATGGTGTAATCAAGACTGAATGTAGCAACCCTTGCTAATTCAGGCATAGTATTACTTCGTTTAATGCTAGCAATTCTGTTTCTTGTTGGATAAAGATTTAATTTGTGCAATGAATCGAATAGCTCTTCATTGATGTTAAAATCATTCTTAACTAATTCATTCCAAATAATAATTGCTTCTCGTTTAGTTTCTAACTCTCGTCTAATATTTTCAAACAAGATATAAGAGTGCCATGCTTTATTATGTAACGGCCAATCTTTTATTCGGAATTTAAGACTATCTCTCATATCTCTCCAAACATCACCTTTAAGTTTAGATAAATCAATCTTATCTAAGAGTGCTCTTGTTTCATCATTGGAAAGAATAAAGTTCAATTCATTCTGTAAGAAATCATAAATAGGTATAAGTTCTGATGGCATATTTATATTAAAACTTTTCCAATGAACTTTTTTCTTTTTCATTTTGCTCCTTTTATGTTATTTATTGTTTTGTTACTATTATAACAAATTTTTAATTCATTATCAATTGAAGATAATTAAAAAGTATAATAATTTACAAGAAATATCTATAAAAAATTTTTGTTTCTATTATTACTTAATCTAGCTAATCAAAGAAAGAATTTAATTTATGACTTTACTATGAAATCTGAATCAACTACTATGACTCGAATTGGAACGTTGAATAACTTCGGTTATCAAAATGAAGATATAAGAATAGTCTTTGTAGATGTACCGTTATCTGTTTCTAAAGGTAGAGCAAAAACAAGATACATGGTTGGATTAAATAATTTTGATTTAGGTGGAAGATGGGTTCCATCATTTGTGGCAGATAAACAAAAAGCTCGTACTAATAGATTTAATACTGCTAATGCAGAAACATTAGTTACAATGGGAACTAAATTAGAAGCAGAAGGCTTTCCAACTCCAATTGTTTACGATAACACGGATATTGCCAAGAAAATAGATTTTAATGAATTTAGAAAGGGATATAGAGAATGAACTTAATTAAAATTGCTGAAAAATGGAAAAACAACTTATATAAAGATGATAAAGAATTAAAGGAAGATTTAGATAAAGTTAAAATCTTTATGCCCATTACTTCTGCAACCGTTGATGAAGATTCTATCTCATTTGACGGAAGTGGAAATAGCTTCCTTGAAGTAGGAGAACTTGTTTTCAAAGAAGATTCACAAAGTTATCATGAATTTGTTAAACTAGTAAAGAAACTGAAATAAAAATGTAACAAAAGAGCTATATTTTATATGGCTCTTTTTCTTATTTTAAGCAGTTCTAAGCGTCCTTGAGTATAATACACATATTCTATCAAGAGTAATATAAAACTGTATTAGCTGCTGAGTTACGGCTTCTGACGGCATTATAGAACGTAACTCACAAGTCGGAACAGTTTAAAATGCAAAAGTTTGAAAAATGTCAGTTTTTCTGATAAAATAGTGATATAAAATAAATACTTTTGAAAAGGAGAATTTTATTTGAAAAAACAGACTAAAAAAGTAATTATTGGTTTATTAGCAAGTATGTCTGTATTTGGCAGTATTACATATGCTGAAGAAATCCAAACAGCTACTGTTGACACTTTGAATTTTGTAACTAATACAAAAGTAGCAACTGAAGAAGATGTCATTAAAGCAAAAGACACAATCAATGAACTTAATCTATCTAAGGAATATAAAGAGTCTATTAAAGACTCTATTAAAGTTAAAATGCCTGAAGATGAAGTTTATAATATTGTGAAAACTTCTAAGACAGAATCAGAAAATAATTCAAAAGCAGAAAATGATAAAGCTTCTGAATTAGTTGATAAATATAACTCATCTAAAACAGAAGATAATTATAAAAAAGCTAAAGATTATATTGCTACTATTTTTGATTCATCTGAACAAAAAACTCTTTTAGAAAAGTTAGATAAATCTTACAAAGAAGAACAAAAGAGAATTGAAGATGAAAGAATTGCTAAAGAAAAAGCTGAACAAGCTAAACGTAATACTATTCAATTTGGCTCTAATGGATTACTTGTAGAACATACAAGTGATAATGCTGAAAGAGTTATTACATTATTACTTGCAATTCCTAATCATATGAATGGTTCTGCTTATCATGCACAAATTGACCCTATTATTGACCAATTATCTGCAGCTGAAGCGGTTCATGTTATCCATAGAATTGAAGGTGCTGGATTTGGTCAAACTGCTGATGGATTAGCTGGAGTTGATTCGCCAGCGACACATAGAGCTTTTGTGGAAAGACAAGTAAACGGACGTAAAGAATTTGGTGGCTCCATTCATCAATTATTAAAATTGTGGGGAACATTTAATTACGGTGGTTACTAAAATAAAAAGGAATTAAAAATATGATTAACAAAGATTTATTTAAGAAAAACAAAAATCGAATTATGGCAGGTGGTGCTCTAATCCTTATGGTTGGAACACCAATCCTATCAATGCTTGCTTCAAATGCAAATCATTTTACTCACACGCAGACAGAAACTACTACTGAAGAACCAGAAACAGAAAAATTTGATTTGGATGCTGTTACAAAAGAACAAGAAGAAGTTAAAAAAGAAGCAAATGAAGCTATTGAAAAACTAAAAGAGCTTGATTTAACAGAAACAGAAAAAACAGATATTATTCAATCATTAAAAGAAGCAAATTCTAAAGATAGAGTTAAACAAATTCTTAATGAAGCTATTCTGAAATCTGATAATAAGAAAAAAGAAGCCGAAGATGAAAATGCTGAAGAAGAAAAAGCTGCTAAAATCAAACCTTACTCTGATTTAGTAGAGAAAGCAGAAAAAGATAAAACAGTTGAAGCTTTCAATAAAGCTGCTACTGAAATTGCTGGTTCTGATTTGTCTGATTCTGAAAAGGAAACATTATATGCTCGTTTACGAGAATTAGAAAAACAAATTACCGAATCTGAAACTACTCAAGCTCAACCAACTTCAGCACAAACAAGTGCCACACCTGAAGCTACTTCTTATAAACCATCTGAACCATCTAATGTTGTGTTGTCAAATGGAAATACACCTGGTGATGTTGGAACATATGCAGCTAAAAGAATGGCTGAAGCTACTGGAGTGTCACAATCTACATGGGAATACATTATTGCTAGAGAAAGCAATGGAAATCCAAATGCTTATAATCCAAGTGGTGCTTCTGGGCTATTCCAAACAATGCCATTTTGGGGTGACACTTCAACAGTAGAAGCACAAATCCAAACAGCATTAAAAGCTTATAATGCAGCTAAATCTGCTTATGGAAATGGATTACAACCATGGGCACTTTAAAATAAAATATAAAACTAATAGGAGCAATGATTTGCTCCTTTTTTATTGACTTTATAAGACTAACTTGTTACAATAAGAATGAATAAAAATATTACGGAGAATAGAATGAAATATTTTGATTGCTTGATGAGGCGCATAGACAAAAAAGAATATGCCCGAATACAGCAAAGAAAAGAATTATATGAAAAAGGCTTAGGTAGAGTTTTCGTTTTCCTTGATGTTGATGGAGTACTTAATATTAGTAGAACTGATGATGATTATACTAATGTAACTTCATCTACGGTATGGAAAATCAGAAACGAAGTTTTGACTTGGATTAAAGAAATGAGCCGCTTTATCAATGTAGAATTTATTTGGCTCTCAACTTGGCAAAATGAGTGTAACGAAATCAATAAAAAGATAGGGGTTGAAGATTTTCCAATTTCAAATGATTATATTAACCCTAAAGAAATGGATTCATTAACTATCAAAAAGAAACAACTTAATAAGTTGAGAAGTTTATATCCATTATCTAAGATTATCTCAGTTGATGATGATTTAATGAAGACAGAAGTAAGTTCTGATTTTCATTTGCAGCCCAATTCAGATTTAGGATTAACTCATGAAGATTTAGAAATTCTTACTGACAAAATTAAAAAATACTTAGCATACAGAAAGGTGTATTAAAATGAAAAATGAAGATGTACGAAAGCTTGTAAGCTTCAAAACAGTAGAAAAGATTAAACCGATTGAAAATGCAGATGCTATTGAATTGGTTTGTTTCGGTGGTTGGCAAGTTGTAGTTAAGAAAGATGAATTTAAAGTAGGAGATAAAGTTATTTATTTTGAAATTGACTCATTTCTACCAAAAGGAATTAAACAATTTGCTTTCTTAGTAGAAAAGAACTCTAAAAAAGCTTTAGACACAAAAGGTAATGAAGTAGTTGGTCATGTTTTAAAAACTATTCGACTTCGTGGAGCTATCTCACAAGGATTAGTTTTGAGTCCAAAAGACTTCGATAAAGAATTGAATACTCAAAAAGATTTAGAAGATTACTTTTATAATGAATTAGGAGTATTTAAATATGAAAAACCACTTCCTTTAGATACAACAATTATTGGTAATTATCCTAATTTTACTCCTAAAACAGATTCTGAGCGAGTACAAAATCTTTCTGATGAAATCTTGCAAAAATTAGGTGAAAAATGTACTTGGATTGCAACAGAAAAAGTTGATGGTACTTCTTCTACTTGGTGGAGAGATGAAAATGGAACCATTCATGCTGCTTCTCGTAATTATGAAATTGCAATTGTAAAAGGTTCAGTTCATTATGAATTGATTAAGAAATACAAACTAGATGAAATCTTAAAGCCTAATGAAATCATTAAGGGTGAAATTGTTGGAGAAGGTATTCAAAAGAACCCACTAAAAATTCAAGGTAAAAAATTGCTTATTTTTGAATGGGAAAGTCCTAATCGTGATTTACCAAAAGAATTGGAAGATTTAAAGGTTAAGGAATATGACTTACCATTTCCTAAAACAGTTGAAGAGGCTGTTGCTCAAGTATACGGTTTGAAATCTCTAGTTAATCCAAATGTACAAGCAGAGGGTATTGTTTGGTGGAACAAAGAACATGAGCTTTTTGAAGAATTAGACTTCCGTCCTAACTTTAAAGCTATTAACAACAAATATTTATTGAAATAAAAAGAGAGCTCAATTTTGAGCTCTTATTTTTTATTTTTTTTGCCAAAAGTATTGACAAAATAAAATTTTTGTTGTATTATATAAATATAGAAATGAGATAGGAGATTTAACAATGACAACACTAACTGAATTAAATGAATTAGAACAACAAGTAAAAACACAACAAGAAAAAGTTCAAGAACTTTATTCTAGCATTGATTATGCTGATGATGAACTTCAATGCTATGTGACTTCTATGGTTGACCATATTGCACAAATGGAATGCCTGCAAGCACTAATTGCTTTAGAAAACTTTGCTACAAGAAATGGAATTAAGCTTGAAGATTTGAAAGTTGGAGCAAAAGTAAAAGATACAGAACAATTCAAAATTGAGGCAACTTATGTTCGTACAGATTGGCTTTTTGAAAACAAAGGACGTAAAGACCGATTGTGGATTGACATTTCAGAACAAGAAGTAGTTGGTATTTATTACGATTATGAATATACTGATAAAAAATAAAAAGGAGAATTTAAAATGTACAATGGAAAAATTTATGAAGGTTACGAGTTAGCAGAATTGCTCCAAAAGGAACTTGTAGGAAAACAAATTACTGAAATTACATCAGAAAAAATAGTGCTTAATAATGATAAAATTTTAAGAATAGTACCAAGTAGTGGCTCGAGAGATTTCTGGGCTGGGTGGGTAGATAGAGCAAAAATGGATATAATTCCAAACAACCCAAATCTTGAAGCTGCTGTTATAAATGTTGAATATAAAGACACCAACGAAGAATCATTAGGCTGTTTTAAAATTTTTATCCATATGGCAAACAATACTTTTGTAACTATTAAAGGAAACAATGGAAAAGATAATGATTTTTATGGCTCGGGTTTCTGTGTTTCAGTAACACAATAAAATTTTATAAAAGGAGAATTAACAATGAGTTATATTGGTGAAAATTACGATAGTATTGATTTAGCAGATTTGCTAAGAGAAGAATTAGTTGGCCATAGAATTATATATATGAATGAAGAAGTTATTAAATTAGATAACGGTGTTACTCTCAATATTCAACTTAATGAAGGTTGTGGAGGATGCTCTTCAGGCTGGTCAGAACTCGATGTTGTGAATTTCGATAAGAAATATAGCGAAGCTGCTGTTATGAATGTTGTTTATGAAAGCTATTACACCGACAAAGAAAAGAATAAGAATTATGGCCAAGATGAATTTAAAATCTTCATTTACTTGGTAAATAAAGAAGTTATTGAAATCGATGGTGATGAAGGTGTTGGAAATGGAGAATATGGCTCAGGATTCTGGGTATCAGTAACACGATAAAAAGAACTTTTAAATAAGTTCTTTTTTCTTAGCTTTAATTTGACTTCTCACTTAATTTTGTTATAATAGTTAAAAAGACTAGTAAAGAAATAAAACGATATAGAAAAATAAAAAGGAGTTTTCCGAATGCCAAAATTTCATATTGGAAAAAGGGGTAACACGGCTGCTTGCCACGCTAAAGGAAAATGCCCTCTTGGTGGTGACGAATCTCATGGAAAAACAAGAGAAGAAGTTCAAACTATCATAGATAGCTACTACGAAACAGAAGCAGCTCTTAACCGACATCAAGAATTACCAGAATCAACAAATTCTTTTGAAACCGCTGGAAGATTAAAAGCATATAAAGAAAGACAAGAGTATCTAGTTCAAAAAATCAATGGTATTGAACAACGAAATAGAAGTATTTTCTATTCTGTTCATGGAACTGCAGAAGAAATTGAAGCTGCTATTGCTAGCAATCCCGAAAGAATCGCTAATGAAAAAGCTTATCTAGCTAATAGAGAAATGATTTTAGCTGATAGAGATGCTTACAAAGAAAAAGCATTGGCAGAAATTCAAGAGAATAATCCTTTTGGTGAAAGATTAACTATCTCTAAAGCAGGTAAACTATTTGTTAAAGACATTCAAAAAGACGAATGGCCAGCTTACAATAACATCAAAGATAAACTAAAAGAGATTAACGAAGAAGAACAAAAATATATTGACGCTAGCTATGCTTATGCTCCAAAAGATAGACCATTCACTGATAATGAAATCAAAGAAATGCAAGAAGATTTAGAGAAGCTTAAAGAACAGCCAGAACGTATTGACACTACTAAAGATAGAGAAAAATACCAAGAAGTAACTTCTCAAATTGAAAAGTACGAAAAACTCTATAAAGAACAATTATTTGAAGAACGTACTGGACATAAGTTGTCTGAATTAAAGCCAGTAGAAAAAGATGAATCAGACAAAGTAAGGATTGATGAAAAAGGAAACTTTACTAACGTTTATGCTCAATCAGGTAGCGAAACTTACAAAGTTCTAAATGCAAAAGTAGAAGAACATTACTCTTATTTGGAAGTTGAAACTCTTAATGGTGACAAACAAAGATTAAGTATGACAACTAGTTGGAATTGGCGCATGAGAACAGAACGAGATGCCTACAATTCATTACCTAATGTTTATACAGTTGAAGATAATAAAGGAAGTTTAACTAAAGAACCAGTTGCGTTTCCTAAATTTGTTTTTGATAGCTCGGATTAACAAAATAAAGAATGAGGTGTGATTTATGCCATTTACTAAAAAAGCAAAACAACAATTAAAACAATTGTCTTTAACTTCTGCTACTAAAAATCGCTCTAATCATTATGCTCGTAAAAAGAAAGGTAAAGTTAGAGATGTTAAGAAAGCATTAGTTAATGGAAAGCTTTGGCAAAGAGAAAGTGTTCGTAAAGTAGTTGGTAAAACTTATCCAGTTTTAACTAATTTACACATGAAAGATAAACATTTCTTGGGCTATGTTGATAGCTTTGCTTCAAAAAAATATTTAGAAGAAATCTACGGTAATGGCATTTACACTGCTGAAAGATATAAATGGGAAGCCAACAATTATGATTGGTATTGGACTGGTGAACGTTATGGATTAGAAAACAAAGATGAGCGCTATCAAGTTTATCAAGTAGTATATGCTTATGTTTGTAATTACAAAACTTATTATGCTACAAAAGATTTAGATTTTGATACACTAATTCTTGATGAAGATAACATTGAGAAATATTCTAAATATTTCTTAACTCCATTACCAAATAAAATGAACAAAATTAGAAAAAGAGTAAAAAATAAAGTTCCTTTTGCTGAACTACAAGAAATCGTTTCTAAAGATTATGATTTATATGGTGGTATGGATAAAGAAACAGAAGGTAGAGCTCATGTTAGAGATGAATTAAGAAAAATCCTTAGAGAAGCTAATTCTGATTTAGAAGAAAAAGAGCTTGCTGAAAATACTTTATTAGCTAATCCTAAAGATTATGATTATCGAAAATACGATTATCGTTGGTAAAAAAGAAAAGAATTGCTTACAAAATAGCAATTCTTTTTTAGCGTTAAAATAAGCGATTCTAAGCTGTTTTTCTATAAAGTCGATACATTTATCGAAAATCAGTTTTGACTGTTTTACCGTTTCACTAGTGACGATATAACGACATTTAAAATCAGTTTTAGGAATGAGTAAAAAAGTAATTTTTAACTCTTAAATTTTGTGACTTGGGAATATAAAAATTTTTATTTTTTGTTGTTATAATCTATATGCTCAAAAATCAATCTGTAAACTAAAGAAAAGAACTTATATTAAATAAGTTCTTTTTAAATTTAACTATTCTTGAATATCTTTAAATTCATCTAAATTCTCAGTAAGTAATTTCTTAACATTTTGAACATCTAAACGAAATACAGAATCAGAAGTAAGTTTTTTCGTTACTGATGTTACTAATTCTCCATTTTCATTTTGTGTTAAGACAAAAAAGAAGTATGGATGCTTAAATTTTACTGATAATTCATTTAATGATGTTTCACAATAAAAGCCATCGTTGATTTGTAATTTACCAAATAATTTAGTCTTTTCTTTTGCTAATGAAATCAACTTAAAATATAAATCCTCAAATTCATATTTCAAAGCTCTGTTAGCAGCTTCTTTATTTCCAAAAATAAAATTATAAACAGTTTCCTCGTTTAATTGATTTAATGCTTCACAGGCTGAGTGTGAAATGGATTGATTTGTAATTAGTATTTTTTCAAATTTTGAAATTTTGTCAAAATCTACAACAGCTTCAGCTTCGTTGTAATATGGAAAATAATTCACATAGCCAAATTCAAATGGAATCTCTACAATCACATCTGGGTGATTAAATGTTTCCGGCAACTCAATTTTATTAAAATGTCTTAAAAGCATAAAGCCTCCTTATGTTTAAAGAATTATTGAAAACAATTTGTAAATGTTTTCATAAGCTATATATCAAACTAAAAATCAGAAAAGAGCTTATTTAATATAAGCTCTTTTTATATTTCTATAAAGCTATCCTAATTTTTGTTTGTTATAGTTTGATTTTATGTGAATAAACTGTATAATAAAATCACAAAAAATCACATTCTGATATTTATATTGTGGCAATTAAGAATAATATAACTATGAGGTATTTATTTAATGGTTTTTACTAATAAAGATTTATATAAAAATAGTTATTCTCTTGGCGAAGTTGCTAAAATCTTATCAATACATCCTAAAACTTTACAAAAGAAAGATAGAGATGGTGTTATACAATTTGAAAGAACTCCAACTAATAGAAGATTCTTAACAAGAGAAAAGCTTATAAAATTACTAGAAGAAAATAATTTGTTTTTTGATGATTCTAAACTAATAAAACATGACATAATTTATGCTCGTGTATCTAAACAAAAACAATCTGGTGAATTGGAACAACAAGTAGAAGTTATCTTGAAACAAAATCACAATTTACAAAATCCTATAATTTTAAAAGAAATAGGCTCTGGATTGAATGAGCAAAGACCAAAATTACAACAATTGCTTAAAATGGTATTAAATAATGAAGTTAATAAAATCTACATAACTCATAAAGATATATTGGCTAGATTTGGATTTGACTATTTAAAATATATATTTGAAGAAATTGGAGTAGAAATAGTAACTCTTTATGAGGGCAATTACGAAAATCTAACAGAAAAAGAGAAAACAGAAATCAATGAGAAAAAAGAAAGATGAAATTGAAAAGCAAATTCCAACTATAATAAGAACTCACAAAATTAGAATATATCCAAATAAGCATAATCAAGAAGTTTTTCAAAAATATTATGACTATCAACGGTCAGTATGGAACAGAGCAATAGATGAAAGAAACGCTCAATATAAAATCTATAAAGAAATGAAAGCTACTGGATTATTTACTCAAAAAGAACTAAATAAGAATTATTTTCCCCATAACAAGAATTTGAGAAAAATGGAAAAATTTGATTGGGAAGATAATTTCTATTGTAGAGTAAGGGAGATTCAATTTGATAATTTATGTCTAGCTTGGAATAGATATTTCAACCCAAATATGCCCAACCACAAAAAACCAAAATACAAAAAGAAAAAAGAAATTGAAACTCATAAAACACTTTCTTTAAGAAACATGAGAATAAAAGGTAAATGGCTTTTATTACCAAAATCCTATAAATCAAAACCCGAATATAGATTTACTAAAATCAAAATGGCCCAAGAATTAAGATTTAATGGAAGAATAACAGATGATTTTACTGTTTCTGTTGAAAATAATAAATGGTATGTTACTATAACTGTTGAAGCACCTCTTGAAGAAAAACTTGCAATATCTAAACAGTCTACAGGTATTGATGTGAATGTTGGTTCTATTGATTATTTGAAAAGTGACGGCCTAAATAAAGAATATGGTAAATTTTATTTATTGCCAAAATCTTTACTCAATCAATATGATAAGATTAAGTATTATTCAAGAGTAATTTCTAAGAAAAGAAATAAAAATCCTTATTATGTTAATAGTAAAAGTTATAAAGAAGCGATAACCAAGCTGAATAATGCTTATACTAAAGCTTATAATATTCAAGAAGAAAATTTAAACAATATAGTTAAATACTTCTTTACAAATTATAATAGGATTGTTATTGAAGATTTAGATGTTAATTCTATGAGAATGAACAAAAGATTATGTAAATCATTACATAGAAATGCTTTTGGACGATTTAAACGAAAGATGATTAACAAAGCAGAAGAGTACAATGTGGACTTCGTATTAGCTGATAGATATTTCCCTAGCACTCAGACCTGTTCTGAATGTAGTCATGTTAAAACTGGTGATGAAAAATTATTTTTATGGGGAGATAAGTATGGGAATGACCATAATACTTATGTTTGTTATAATTGCGGTACAATTCAAGACAGAACAGAAAATGCTGTTTTGAATTTGAATCATTATGGAAAATAACGTTAATTAAAAATTAGTAATTTATATTACAATTGAGCGAAGTGTGGGTGGCACTTGCTCGTTAAATAAGAATGGGTGAACAATCGACCTCTGTGATTTGAATTATTGCTTTCTTTGGAGAGAATGATTCTTATTGGAATGTTGGTGATAGAATACGCACTCGAGGAAAATGAATATAATAACAGTTTCTCATATATAGAGGTATTGATTAGGCTATCTAATTATACTTCAACACATTTTCCACACCTAGAACAAAGAATATGTTAGAATTTATGAATTTTATCAGAGAAAATATGAAATCGAGAATGCTGTATTTTCTTTTACAACAGACTCTGTAAAACAAGAAGCTTCGTATGTTTCAAAAATTTTTGAAAATATAAGTAGTGAAGATAGTAGAATTCAGCTTTCAAGTCTTTTTTACTTGATAGAAACAAGGAAATTTACTCAGAATGAATTTGAAGTATGTTGGCTGAAAAATATTTGTCGCCTAAGTGATGAAAATAAAACAATGTATATTAGAGCTGCTTTGGTAGCAAATTACAACATACCATCTGTACATAGAGATATATATAAAGTTGCTCTTATGCTTAAATATCCGGAATTAGCAACAAAATTAACTCGTAACAATATTGGTGACCCCAGTTGCATCTCAAAATTGCTTATGCTCGGTTATAAAATAAAAGGAAAAGAATACAAAGGAAAATATATCCCAATTTTAAATGCAAGAAAAGTTATGAAAAATGAAAATTATAAATATATAGAAATTGAAAATTGATTAAACAAAAAGCTATCAAAGAAAATTTGATAGCTTTTTTATCTTAGTTCATCTGGGTGAATGTAAATAATTTTTTTCTTTTTTGATAGACCATACTTTACTGCATTAGCAGTTCCACCAGTCTTATCACCATTATAAACAGCGATTAAAACCTCACATGGCTCAATCATGCCCCAATTTCTAGCATTAAGAATATAACCAATACTCTTCCCTGGGTTTTTATCCTCATAAGTTATTACTTCATCAGCATATTCCATGAGTTTAAGCCAAATCTCTTTACTGTTGCTATTTGGTGGCCATTTTCTCCATTGCTCCATATTAGGAACATCAGCAATGAATTTAATTTTATCGGAGAATTGCTTTTTATTATCAACAATAACTTTGGCCCAAATCGTGTCAGCACCTAATGCCATACCAGAATGTAACTCAAGAAAATCATATCTAGTAAGAGCTTGCTTAACTATATTATCCAATTTCTTATAAAGTCTTTTATAGAAAATATTATTATAATCATAACCTGCTAATTTAGGGGGGTCTATGACCAGTAAGAGCAATTGATAATTTTTTCATAAGTACAATCTCCTTAATTAAACAACTTCATTCTCTGAAATAGATAGGAGCTCTGCATATTCATCTGTAATCTTTATATTCATTTGAAATTGTTTTACCCCACAAGCTTTAGCAATTTTTAAATCTTCAATAAAATCTTTATATATTGGATTATCTACAGGTGGATTAAATTTAGTAGCATTGTATTGAAACACTGTTATAACTAAAGCTTTAGAATTGTGAGTTTTAACTTCGTTAGTTAATTCTCTAATATGTTTTTGTAATCTCTCAATTGATGGCTCTTGTTCTTTCATCAATTTTCTTAAATGCTCAGAAGCTTCAGCATAATATTCTGCGACCATTGTTTTAACTTCTATATAACCATCACTTGATTTGAAGTCAATTCTACTTTTGTCCAATCTTTTTTCTCTCGTAATTGGACCTTTAATATTTAAAGTATTTTGTATAGCTTCATCTTGTAAGAAATAATTGACAAAGTTATTAGATTTTACTTGATTGATGCCAGCGTAAGTTAATCCATTATCCAAGCTTATTGCTTCAACAGTATATTTAGTTCTCCTATTTGGATTATCACTATTGTCACTCATTAGACATGGAATATTTTTAAATTCTTTTCTAGGTATTCCAGCTATAGTACCTCCAACTGGGCAATGAGCTTCTACTTTTGTTCCATTCAAATTTACTATAAAGATAAATCTATTTATTCGTGATTCAATTGTTGCTTTTATAAGCAGTTTATCAAAATAAAATCTCATATTTGCCATTTTCTTACCTCATAGCAACTTCACAAATCAGAACTTCTTCACCATCATCAAATTTGAAATCATCTTTATACGGTAAGAATAAGTAAGAATCTGTACTATTATCATAGTAATATTGTGCTTTCATATTGAATAGAATGGTTAAGAGTTCCGTAATTTTTTGTTTAGATTCGTTTTGGATTTTAAGCTCTGAATGATTAGTAACTCCAATATTATCAAATGAGTAATTATAGATAGTAAAGTTAGAATGATGATTAACTTGATTTTTTAAGTATTCATAACTTTCTTTATCAAAGTCTTTGATTTTAGATAAAGGTAAACTCAATACTGTATTTAGTGTTTTTTCTTTAATTTTCATTATGCCAATCCTCTTTAAAGTTATTTTTACCATCACTAAATCTTACAGATTCAAAATTACCTTGAACAAATTTTCTTACATAGAAATCATATTTATCCATAGGGAAGCTATCAACAGGTCGAACTACAAAACCCTCAATATTTTCAGTTAAATTAGCAGTAGCTTCTTTTACTACTTCATCAAATGTTCCAATCTTTGATAATTCTTTTACAACTGGGATTCCAAGTTCTTTAGCTCTTTTCTTAATTGTTTCCCAATCTAAGATTAAATCATCTTCTTTAATTCCAAATAGCATATAATCTGATGGCAAATTATTGTAAGGAACAGATTTTCTCCAATGAAGAAATTCTCCAAGTACTACTTCATTATCTTTTAATTTTTCTTTGATTGGATAGTACCAAGTGTTAATTGGATAAGTCCATTCTTTATTATTGTAATTGTTGCCAGCTCTTGTAAACCAAGTTTCTTTACCTAAAGAAATATTAGAGCCATCCATTTTTTCTGTAGCGATTACTAACCCATCATATCTATAATAATTTTTAAAAACATCATCATCTGTACCCTTTGACCCTTTCATATGTGGGGTTCTAGGAAATTTAAAAGTCATATTCTTCTCCTTTAATAAATAAAATCTAAAACTTCTTTCAAGCTATTGAATTTGCTATTGCCCTCAATAGTCATTCCAGTAACTTCTGAATAGAGTTTCTCAATTACAATATAGCAATCGTCTTTTACTGTAATTTCATATGTAAACTCATCATGGGTCACATGATAAATTAAAACAAATTTATCTTTATAAACAGCTACATATTCATATTCTATTAAGCTGTTTTCTATTGCTTTTTTTAATTCTTTAAGTTTTTGATTCATTTTTATTTTCCTTGCTTTTTATTTTGTTTTATTTTAAAATATATTGTAACAAAAAATTTCAAAGAGGTCAAATTCAAATGATTTTTTACCATGGAACAACAACAAATATAAAAGTAAATAAAGTTCTATTACCACCAAATGAAACTGGAGTACTTAGAGAAGATTTCAGAAAAAACTTACAAGATAAGGTTTTTGTTACTATCTCTAAGCCTTCTGCTATTAAATATGCTAAAAAAGCTGCTCAACAATTTGGTGGGGAAGCAATTGTTTATATAGTTAAGCCGGATTACTATTCTTTAATCAAGAAAGGTACTGAATATATCTGCGACAAAGCATTTATAAAAGATTTTGAAAAATTTTAATTATCAAAGGAAGAGCAACAGAATGGTTGCTTTTTTCTTTTATTTGTTATATAATATAATAGATAAAATTTGAAGTAAGAGGATAAAAATGCTTATTGATTGTTACTTATTTTCAGAAATTGCCCAACAAGTCGGTCATACTTATTATAGTGGATTAAATCATTATCATAGAATTTTCTACTTCAATTTGTGTGATTTTTTACAAGATAGAATACCATTCAAAATGTTTATCTATAAAGTAAAAGTAGACTCAAATGATGTTTACAATCTTTTCCAAATTGGAGTAAGGGCTGTTAAATATCAAGTGATAGAAGAAGTTCCTTTCGGTGATTTTGTAAAAGAAGCGACTCTTTCTAAAAATACTAAGAATGAATTGATTTCTATTCTTAATGGTACTATGTCGGAAGATAAAATCGTAAAGATTTATGAAAATTCAATAGAGAAAGGTTCTTTTAATCTCACAAAATTGCAAATATTAAAATTACATGCTGTTCTTGCTCAAACAAAGTATGAATTACCAACTCTTGATGGAGGTCCACGAACAACTCGATTTCTATCCCTTGTTGAGTATTATGGCAAGAAATATGAGCTTAATTCAAATCTAAATCCTTATGCAAAAAAAAGTTTAGAATATGTAGCTATGCAAGGCTCTAAAAGATTTGAGTATATTAAAAATGAAGTTGTAGAAGAATTAGCAAAGACTAGTTCAGACCTTATGGATTTAATTAGATGTAGAAAATTAACACAAGAACAATTTGAAGATACTTGTAAAATTATTTCAAGTTTGAATTATCGAAATATAAAGAACTTTACCTTTTATGCTCTTTATGCGAATTATGAAATTCCACAAGAGTATCATAATTGGTTCATGCCTTATCTAGTTATTAAAGACCCAAGCTATATAAACGAATTAAGAAAGAGCCATTTTACGAATACATTTACAATCAGTGAGTTGCTTACAATTGGGTATAAAATAAACAATTCTAACTATGGAAGTCATAAGAGCTCTGAAATTATTAGAGCTAAAGAGATTCTAAAGAGTGATAATTATAAATACATTGACTTAGAAATTTGATAAATCAAGGATTAACTAGAAAGAGAAAAACATGATTATTAAAGCTTATCTATATTCAAATAGGACTAGACAACTCAATCATAAATACTACTCATTATCAACTGATAGAGACACTAGGCTATTTCATGACTTAAAACAAGACACTGCTTATTTTGGAAAGATTGAAAATAAGGCTTTTGTTTACGAAGTAGAAGTAGAGTCAGAAGATATTATCGAGTGCACATATAGCTATTTAAGAGCAACTGCTTTTAGAATTAAGAATAGAGTTGATTTTAGAACTGTTTCAAACGAAATGTCAATTGTTACTCAAACAAGAAATAAAATCAACTCAATTTTAGATGGGAATATTGAAAAAGAAGAATTGTTTGCACTTTATAAAAAATATATGGCAAAAAGGCCTTTTAGCTTATCCCATTCTGAACAAATGAAATTCCTAGCAATTTTAAATCAAACAAAATATGAATTACCTTGTTTAACTCCACATTATTTTGTTCAGATTAGACTTTTAGAAGATTGTAAGATTCCATATTCATTGCCCGAATCATATAAAAGCAGTGATTGGACAAGAGAAGTTTTGCTAGGCAGTAGCTATTTTGAAAATTATAAGTTGTCTGTTAAAAAATTTAAAAGCGTTAGTGAAATAAGTTTATTGATACAAACAAGAAAATTAACTCAATCCCAATTTGAGGAAATTACTCGAAATAAGCAAGAAATAGTTAAAAATACGTCTTTGGTGGAAATTGCTGTAGCAGCTGGATATAAAATACCATATAAATACAGAGAACTATTTTATCCTTATGTCATTTATCAAAACCCAGAATCAGTACTTGATTTAGTTATGGAATATGGAGAAACTCGTACTTGTAAAGAACTTTTATTTGATAAAGGATATAAATTTAAAGGTTGGAAATATACAGAACAAAGACATACATTAGCAGAACAAGCTAGAAGAATATTTTTAAATGATAATGATTACAAAGTCATTGAAATATAGTAAATTCTATAAGAAAGGAGATTTATGGTAATCAGAGCTTATCTATTTACAAGTATGGCAAGACAAATCAATCATACTTATTACTCATTGGAAAACAATAAATTCTTATACTTCTATCATAATTTAATTGATTATCATAACAAAGCAAATAGAATTTTAATAAGTCCATTTGTTTATGAAGTAGAAATCAAACCAGAAACAGTACGTGAATGTGAATATTTAGGATTAACTGCAACGGAATTTAAAATTGTTAGAGAAGTAGAATTTATTGAATTAGTAAATGTCTGTAAAATTTCAACAGTAACAAAAAATGAAATCAATTCTATCCTTAATGGGACTGCAGAACCACGAAAAGTAATTGCTCTGTACAAACGAGTTATTCAAAAATCTAAATGGGAGTTATCAAAAGCAGAGCAGTTTAAATTTTTAGCTATTTTAAATCAAAATCATTATGAACTGCCTACTATAACTATTTCTAGGTACCATGAAATTGGTTATGTTTCTCTTTTAAAATTTTTTAACAAACCATATATTACAACTTTTACAGGTTTTCATTCAGCAGAGTTAAATAAATATAAATTAGCAGAACTTAATGGAAGTAAAGATTTTGAAATTGGAATAGATTTACCTATGAAAGAAGTGATTTGTCATATTCATTTACAGCACTTTATAAAAACAAGAAGATTATCACAAGAACAATTTGAAGAATATTGTGAATATATGTATAACGAGGAAAGAGCAATATTCTATGCTTCTAGTGCTATAGCAGCTGGATATAAAATCTTGCCAAAATATAAAAAACATTTCTATCCATACTTAATCTATTCAGACCCCGAAATGGCAATAGAATTGTTTAACAAAGATAATTTTACTGATACTGAATTTAACTATTTCTATGAAAAGAATTATAGAATAACTGGAAATTACAATTATTCTAATGAAAGAGTAAAAAAGGCCAAAGAAATCTTTGTATCAGAAGATAAATATAAATATATTTAAAGTGACCTAACGGTTGCTTTTTCTTTTTGTTTATTATATAATATAATAGATTGAAAGGAGCTTACATATGATAAAAGCTTATTTATTTTCAGATATAACAAGACAAATTTCCCATACTTATTATAGCTTACATGGAACTACAATTGGTCCGTCTAAATTCTTTTACAATTTAAAAGATTATGAAGTACGTAAATTCTCACTTTTAGAATCCTTTATTTATGAAGTAGAAATATACCCCGAATCAGTTGTGGGTTGTTTTGATGATTATATTGAAGCTAGAAAATATAAAATTATAAGAAATGTAAAATTTGTTGAGTATCTAAATGAAACAAATTTATCAGATGAAATTGCTGAAGAATTTAATGCTATTTTGAATGGTAATTACTTAGATTTGTCATTGATAGTAGAGCTTCGTAAATTATTAAAAAAGAAAATTCTTAACCTTACTATATATGAAAGGTTCAAATTTTTAGTAATATTAAATCAAGCTAAAATAGATATTCCACTTATTTCACTTGAAGAAAATTATCAAATTTATTATATAAAACTTTTAGAGTTTTATGGGGTTTCTTATGACTGCTCTAAATTAAACTATCATAAGAGTGAAATTGAGGAGCAAAAATATTTCGGTAATACTGAATTTGAAATCCTTAATCATCAAACTGGCTATATCTATGACGCTTTGTTTGAGAATCGCTATTATGCTTCAAATCTCATTCGAGCAAGAAAGATAACACAAGCGCAGTTCGAAGTATTTTGTGAAGGTGTAAGGATAGGTGATTATATACCAAATCTTGATTCTTCAGGTTTAGTATCTGGTTATAAAATACCTAATAAATATTTGAATATATTTTATCCTAATATTTCACACCTAGAATTAGAGGATATTAGCTCTTTGATAGCAAATTGGAATATAGATACAAATATAGCTACAAAATTCCTTGAAAATAATTACATGATAGAGGGGTTTGACTACAGTAGCAAAGAATGCCAAAAGATTATTGAAGCCAAGAAAATCTTTCTTAAAGATGATTTTAAAATTATAGAGAGGAAAGAGTTATGCTAATTAAAGCTTATTTATTTTCAAAGATAGCAATGCAACTCGGTCATACTTATTATAGTGTACCTGATTTTTCCTCTGGGCCATCTAAATTTTATTACAATCTAAATGATTATGATATAGAGAATTTCTTACTTAACGAATCATTCATTTATGAAGTAGAAATATATCCCGAAACTATATTTATCTGTTCAAATAAATATTTACAAGCTAGAAAATATAAAATAGTAAAATATGTGAGTGTATTTGAATATTTAAACGAACTTGATTTACCAGAGGACTTCCTAAATGAAATTGCTGAGATTGTTCTTCGTTCAAACTCTGACTCTTTAAAGCATGATTTTTACAGTTTGTTTAATCGAGCACCAGGGGGTTTATCCCCATATGAAAAAATCAAATTCTTAGCAATACTGCACAAAGCACAAGATTTTTCCAGTGTTACGATTGAAGAAAGTTATCAAGCACATTATATAAAACTTTTTGAATTTTATAGGGTTCCTTATGAGGTATCTATAATAAATATTTCCCCCCAAGAAGCTAGAAGAGAAAAAATATTTGGAAATACGAACTTTGAAACCATCAATAATCAGAAAGAGAAGCTTCTTCAAAGAGTTCGAAATGACAGTGCTGGTATAGCTCATTTGATTATCGGAAGAAAATTAACTCAAAAACAATTTGAAGAGCTTTGTGATTTGGCTATTGACCCAGGAATATCGTTTGGTGGTTTTAAAGCTTATGCTATTATTTCAGGTTATAAAATTCAACCTCAACATGAACGATTGTTCTATCCTTTTATAGTTTATCATTATCCACAAAAAATTGAAGATTGGATAAAAAATAAAATATTGGTTGATAAAACAGAAAAACTAATTGCTCTTGAAAACAATTATATGATAGATGGTGCTAGATATTGGAATAGTCACCATCAAAAGATTATTGAAGCTAAAAAAATCTTTCTTAAAGACGGTTTTAAAATTATAGAAAGGAATTAACTATGCTAATCACATGCTACGTATTTTCAGACAGGACTCTACAAGTAGGGCATACTTATTATTCAGTACATTTCTCTACAATCCCCTTACATTTAAATTTGGAAGATTATAAAAACTCTCATTGCTTGTATATACCATTTGTTTATGAAGTAGAAGTTAATTCTGATGATGTATTTGGACTTACTCGAACATTTATTGCCTCAAGAGCTTATAAAATAAAAAGAAAGATAGAACCACGAAAGATTTTTAAAAACATAAATCTTTCTGAATTAGAGAAAAAAGAATTGGAAGCTATTTTTAAAGGTGATGTCACTGATGATGATATGTACAAAGATTATTGTTTGCCAATGAAAAAAGCTCCTTATGAATTATCAGAATCAGAGCATCGAAAAATTTTAGCATATCTTTCTTATAAATACGATTTGTCAATAGTTGAACTCAAAGATGAAACCCAACTTGAATACATTAAACTTCTTGAATATTACAAAAGACAATACTCTATTTCAGAATTTAGCACTTTTGAAAAAACTAGTTCTAAATGTGAACAACAAAAACTAAAAGGAACTAGGAAATTTGAAATTATTTTCAATAGAGACCCCTCAGAACTTGTTTATAACGTTTGGTTAAATGATTACATAATGTCTCGGCAATTAACACAATCTCAATTCAATCAATTATGTAATTATATTAAAACAGAAGAGGTGAGTGTGTTATTGGGTGTCATTAGCAATTCAATAAAAGCTGGATATGAAATATTTCCAGAATATAGAGAATTATTTTTCCCTTATGTGCTTTATCATAACCCAACAAAGAATTTAGATTTAATAACAAATGATTATAAACGAGATGAAGCAGCGACAGCTCTTTTCTATTGCGGTTATAAATTTAAAAATTATGACTATAACAATATGGATAATTATTATAGGGCTGTAGTAGAAGCAAAAACCATTTTCTCAAACGAATTTAAATATATAGAATAAGCAAGTCTGAGCTGTTTTACTGCAATTTCGATAAATGTATCGACTTTTCAGTTTTTCAGTTTTGCTGTACAGTTAGTGACGATATAACGATATTCAAAATCAGTTTAAGCAATATAAAATTTTCAAAAATAACAATAAAAATATTTGACAAAGGGAAAACTATATAATATAATAGAATCATCAAATAGAAAGTGAGGACTGAAATGAATAACGAAGAACTTTTAGAAGAAGCTCGTGCTTATTTTGCTCAGCTACAAAAACCTGCTGAAGAACCAGAGGTAACATATATTTCTGATTATACTCTTTATAACAAATCCGATAAAGAAAACTTAAATAAAAATGGCAATCGAGTATTGCTTATTGACCAAGCGAATGGAAAGAAATCTGCTTTTCTACTCATTCCGGATTTGGAACGTAATCGCTTCAAATTAGCTCGTATCAAAGAAACTTCTACTGTACGATTACTCACAAAAAAAACAAACAATTCAGTATCAAGCTTTGATAGTCATAAACAATTCTTCCCTAATCTAACACTAGAATTACAAGGCGAAACTACTGGAGCTATTGTTCGTATGAAAGACGGTACTTATGCAACAATTACAGATAAATTGGAGGTAATCAAATAATGCTCAAAATTAAAGAAGGCCGAAAATATTATATTGTACTTGGTGCAGGTGGAACTGGGTCTTGGCTTGCACAATTCCTATCTAAAATCGAAGTACCTGTATATCTAATTGACGGAGATATTGTGGAGTCAAAAAATGTGCTTCGACAAAACTTCGTTGAAGAAGAAGTAAATATGAGTAAAGCAGAAATTGCCAAAAAATGGGATTTTGCTTATGTACCTGAATTTTTATCTGATACATCTATTATTGATGAAATTATTGCTCAAGAAGAAGGTACACCAGTACTTGTAGGTTGTTTAGATAATAATGCTACTCGTAAAATTGCTCAAGATGTATTTTACAATCCTAATTATAAAGATGTATTGTGGCTTGACGGAGGAAATGCTGAACGCCATGGGCAAGCTTATGTTGCAGCTAAATATGATAATGAAGTTATCTATGAAAGTCCTATTGCTCTTGACGAAGCTTTTCAAAACTTCGAAGGTGACGAGCGCCGTCCTGACCAGATTTCATGCGCTGAACAATCTGAGTCAACGCCGCAAAATGTTACAGCTAATGTAACAAGTGCCACTCTACTATTTAATCTAATTAACTTGATTGAAGAAAATGCTATGTTACTTGGAAATAAATTCATGTTCCATACAAAATTATGTAGCATGTCTGTAGCAGAAATTGTTTGACAGTATTCTTAATTTTTGATAAAATTAAAATATAAAATAAAAAAGGAGTTTTCAATATGGCTTATAATTTGAAAGAAGTTAAATTTGTAAAATATAAAGGTAAAACATTCCCTTTAAATGAAGCAGATTTGAATGAAGTGCTGGATTTGATTAACATTCCAAAAACTGCAAAAGTTGAAATTGTTGGTCCCTATGCTATTGTTTCTTAAAATAAATGATGAAAATAGTTGACAATTACTAAATCGCTTGTTATAATATAACTATAAAATAAAAAATATAAATTTTGAAAGGAGCTATTTTAAAATGGCTGAAAATGTAAATAACGCTTATGCTGGAGTAACTGAGATTGTTTTCCAAAACAATCGTTTCCCTCTTAATGGAGCTTCAGTTGATGATGTCCTTGCTTTGCTTAATGTACCAGCAAATGCTGAATTGGAAGTGGTAGGAGCTGCTCTTCTTATTACAGAAAAATCAGGTACAAAAGGTGCTGGAGAAGTAAACCAAGATTTGGTTGCTCAATTGGCAGAAACATTTGGTGCAGAAAACATCAAAGGTGCTCGTGTAAAACTTCACCGTTCTCCAAGTGGTAAATGGGTACCAAAAATTCCAGGTTTCACTCTTGATGAAGTTGCTTACTTGATTGAAAAAGGAATTGAACTTTCAGAAGAAATGACTGATGAACAAGTTGAAGCTGCTCGTGTTGCTCTTGAAGCTCGTGATGCTGAAATTGCTGAAGCAAAACGTGCTGAAAAAGAACGTGAAGTTGAAGAAGCACTTGAAGGCTCAGGTCTTGATTTCACTTATGACCAATTGGTTGCTCTTCAAAAAGCACTTGATTTAATCAAACGCTAAAAACGAATACACATTCCGACTTAAAAGAAAATCACACTTCGGTGTGATTTTTTGAGTTTTATAACATTTTATTGTTGACAAATTATAAGTTGTTTGATAGAATATATAATATAATACGAAAGGGGAATTACAATGACTATTGTAGAACTAGACACAAGCCAATATGTGAAACAAGGACGAATCTTTAAAAAGTTCGATTCCAATTTGCTCGATTCATATATGGAAGGCAGACAAACACAATATAACATTAACTTAGCAGATTTGGACGACCAAATTTCAGATGGTATTGTTTATGCTGACCGAAATGGAAAGATGATTTACAAATTTGGTGCTAAGAAAATTATCCAAACAGCAATTACAAAAGATTTGACTATTACTGGATTAGATGATGAGTTTAAAATGGATTACTACTCATTTTGGGTGCCTGATATATATTTAATTTCATTCAAAAGTTTTAATCCCGATGGTGGCTTATATTTAGCATACCATAAGAAAGATGAAAAACATATTTGCCTAACTAATATTTGGCCAGACTCTCGTAATCAAGATGATACTTATTTCCCTAATGGAAAGAGACTGGAAACAAAAAGTATTTGTACAGGTAGAATGATGGACGACATTGACTCAGCTGAATATTCAGCATGGAAAAATGACCCAGTTACTCGTGCTAGTCAATATATAAATAAATTTATCAATGCACGTGGTAATGCTGACTTAGATTTTGTGAACAGTACATTACGCCGTAAAGTTCCAAATCATAATACTAAAAAATTCGCAGAATTTCTTGGTTCGATTACAAAAGAACAAGAAAATGTAAATACTTATGAAGAGTTCATTGAATGGACTAAAACTACAGAATGGTTTAAATAAAAAGAAAGTGAGAAATAAATAAAATGGAATTAGTAGAACTTTATTCATCAAAACAATTTGAAAAAGACTCTGACCGTGGAATGATTAAAACGGTTGTTGTTGGGAAAGATGGTATCTATGAGGAGCAAAATTCTTGGCTGGGTACTTCTCTAAAGAAAGTTAATAATTATGGAGTGATAACATTCCCCGAAGTTTCTGAATATGTAAAAGTAAAAGAACAAACACTTACAAAAATTCCAGCTATCGCAATTAAAACAGTAATGAAATGGTACAAAGACATTACTGACAAAAAAGACGAAGAAGCTCAAGTTAACTTCTATCTTAAAAGTCGTAAATTGGTTCCACCTACAGATGGTGCTTATACTTTGACTTATGAAGAAAAAGTTAATGGAATTAAAACAGAAAAAACAGTAAATCTTGAAGATATTGAAGGTCTTACTTTTTGGAATGATGATGTATTCTCATACACTCCAAAGCAAACGAACTCTAAAGGTCAAACAAGTACTAAAGACCCAATCTATACTGCACTAAATAATCAATATGGAATGTTTTTAGAAACACATTCTCATAATAGTATGGAAGCATTTTGCTCAAGCACAGACTATGCTAACTCACAAAATGATGCAGTTCAATTAGTATTTGGTAGATTTAAAGCTGATAAAATTGAAATGTATAATTGGATTACGGTAAGTCAAAAACTTCAAGAAGGTTTTGGCCCTAATGACCTAGAAAAATTTGTAGAATTTCCACCTTATACAGTTAATGCAGCTAAAAAGAAATTGAACTTTGATTTTGCAGTACTTGAAGGTGTTGATGAAACAATCCTTAAAGAATGGGATAAACAAGTAATCAAACCAAAACCTATTGTAGTACATCAACCATCAACAAATTACGGTTACGGTTATGGAACAACTATTTGGTCTAAGAATGATTCTACTCGTTCTAATTGGGCACCTAAAAATAAATCTACTGTTTCAACTTACAAATCAACTCCTACTAAGATTGAAGATGCTGCTGAATCAGCAATTGTTTCTTTGATTATCTTATACGGACAAGAATTGCAATACGAAATTGAAACATTAGTAGGAATTTACAAGGCGGGTATTTTGAACAGTACTTACGTTCGTGATACTGAACAAGAAATCGAAGCTCAAATCGTAGAGCTTGTTTCTGAAGCTATGAACAACCTATTCTAAAATTTTTGGAAAAGTTATTCATTTTTGGATAACTTTTTCTTGATTTTTTATCTATTATATTATATAATAGAATTAACAAAAGAAAGGTAGGATAAAATGAATAAACGATTAGAAACAAAAATCTTACAACAAGCAAATAACTTAAATCGTCAAGTTAGATGTGATGATGTAGTATTAGGTCTAAATGAACTGTTTTCAGGTGATGAAGTATTTGATTATGTAATAGCTTCTAAATTAGGAGTGCTTGACAAATATAAAGAAATTGTTGAAACAGGGGTTATGTCAAAGAATGACCGTAATCATTCTTCTTACAGTTTGTTAGGTAAAATGGTCGGTAATGATGCACTTATTCAATTAGCAAATTCTGAATTTGCTGAAATGTTCCCCGAAGATGTATTTATTCAACGTGAGGGAAGTACAATATTAGAATTTAACTCAGCTAATTCTACTGGAATTAGAAAGATTGACATTATTACTTGGCTTCGTACTCAACCGAATTTCTATAAAGATGGTTCAACTTATGGATTGACTGTACGAGTAAATAATTCAAATCAATCAGTACAAATTAAATTTTAAGGGGGAGCAAAATGGACGAATTAAAAAAACATTTATTCAAATTAGAGGAAATTAAATTTTCTGATTATAATTTGACAAGTTTAAATAATACTAACGAAACTGAAAATTTGATTGTTGTAGTTACTAATGATTTCAGTAAAGCTTTTGCTTTCAAACCTTATAACCGTGTTGCTAATAAAAATCAATATTTAGTTATTGAAGAAGATACTGACTTAGAACGTATTGTAAAACAAATCTTAGGAGAAAACAATTTCTGTAATCTTCCAAATTTAAGACAATTTCATAATAACCAACTTTGTCGCTATCTTGGAATTGTAGAATTTTCAAATTATTCTATCAATGAATTTACTCATCTAAAGAGTTATATTAAAAATAATTTTGAAGAAACAGAAGATGAAGTTAAACATTATGAAGTATTTGACAAAAATATTGTAATTGTACCTGCAGAGTTTTATGACTTAGTAAAAGAAAAAGTTATGCCAGCTGCTTAGAAAGGGGAATAAAATATGTTTTTAAATAATTTCTTAATTCCCCTCAATAATGAATGCCGGGAATTTAATCAAGCTAATAATGTAGCACTTGATGTCGCAGAAGTAAACATTGATTTTGAGTCAGACCGATTCAAAGCTTTAGACCGAATCTTTGATTGGAGTACAGAACGAGGAAAGGAAATGATTCAGCGATTATACGTTGAATAAAAATAAATATGGAAAATAATAAAGAATTAGTAAAACTATTAAATAAAATTTCACAAATTTTAGGCAGTGAAGATGAACGCTTCACAAATCTACTTAATCAACTAAAAACTTCAATCAATCCTACAAACATTGCTCGTGAAGCAGAAACACTAGCAATGAAATTGATTGAAGAACGTTATGGCAAATTGCCAGAAATTACTAAAATTCAAATTGGAGATAATAAACCTAAAGAGATTAAAGGTTTGACTCATTCCGCTTTTCAATCTATTCTCACTTTGCTTGCAAATGGGGAGAATGTTTTGTTAAACGGTCCATCAGGTACTGGTAAGAATGTCCTTGGCAATCAAATTGCTGAAGCACTCGGATTGGAATTTTACTGTACCCCAGCTATTCGTCAAGAATATAAATTGAGCGGCTTTATTGATGCAAATGGGAACTTTGTTGAAACTCCTTTCTATAAAGCCTGGACGAATGGTGGTGTCTATCTCTTTGATGAAATGGATGCTTCAGATGCTACTGTTATTCTTAACATTAACTCTGCTCTGGCAAATGGTTATTATGAATTTCCTATCGGATTGAAAAAGAAACATAAAGACTTTTATATTCTAGGTGCTGGTAATACTTTAGGAAATGGTGGGGACCGTATTTATACTGCCCGTGAAGAACTTGACGCTTCTACAATTGACCGTTTTGCAGTTGTTCCATTTGGTTATGATGAAAAACTAGAACGTGAAATTGCTGGAGATAATAAGATTTATGAATTTGTTACAGCAGTCAGAAAAGCAGTTGAAGATACTGGATTGCGTTATGTTGTATCTATGCGAGCAACAAAGAGTCTAGCTCAATTGTATGGAAAAATGGATATTGAAGAACTTGTAAAATATGTGGTATGTAAGAATATGCGCCAAGCGGATATTAAAACAGTTGTATCACGTTGTGTATGTTCATCAAACAATCCCTTATTTGTCGCTCTTAAAAATATTGCTAAATAAAAAGAGATTTTTCTAAAATCTCTTTTTTCTTGTTTAAGCAGCTTTAAGAAGATTTACTTATATTCCTTATAATTTATCATCTATCTATTAAAACTGTCTTAGCTGCTGAACTACAGTCACTAATCATTATTTAAAGCCCTTACTATAACTAAATATATTTTTAAACCATTAATCCAATCTTTCTTTTTATAGGCTTTATTTCAGCGAGCTTTGAAAAAGCGAAGCTGGTTATTTATTAAGTTTTTTATTTAGTTGTTTATTAGTTATTTATAGTTATTAGCTGAAAAAGCGCTGTTTTGCAAACCGCTTTAACTGTTATTGCTCAACGGCTTACAGCACTTGCAAAACAGCGTAATGTCAAAAAACAGTATTTTACCCCTTTTTATCAGTATTTTTAGGCCGATTTTGAGTATTTTAGGGCTTTTTTTGAGTATTTTTAGGCCGATTTTGAGTATTTTACCCCCGATTTCAAATTTAATCATTGAGTATTTTACCCTATTTTTCATCAGTATTTTTGGTCATTTTTTGTTTTTTAATACTGAGTATTTTTAGGCCGATTTGACTTTGAATCCTATTGCTATAATATTTTTACTGAGTATTTTTGGTTGGATTTTAAAGTCTATTGCTGAGTATTTTACCCCCGATTTTTAAAAATTACAGATGAGTATTTTATAGGCTTTTTGAAATTACTCTTTGAGTATTTTTGGTTTTTTTGAATTGCTTAATAAAAATTTTTCATCAGTATTTTTGGGTCGATTTTAGTAATCTTTATATAAATTTTACTGAGTATTTTACCGGTGATTTTGGAATTGACTTATACCAATCTTTATCATATAATAGAACTAAGAAAAACTAATTAAATGAAAGAGCGAATTATGAAAGATAATAACATTATAGAAACAGTTAATACTAAAATTAAGATTTATAGCAAAGAAGAATTTGAAAATGTAATTAAAGGTAAAAGATTTAATAATCGTAATAATCAATCTCAAGTTGCTTCTCCCGAATTTGCAGGTACTGAATCACTTGAAGAAGCAGAAAAACTTCGTACAAATGGAGATATGGATAGTTACCGTCAAATTCAATACTTTGTAAATAAATTTATTTCATATACTAAATTTAATAAAAAGATTTCCAAAAATAAAGAAGATGTAGTAGGATTTGCACCTAATGTTTCAGCAACTCTCATGGGAGTACCTAAAAATATGTTTAATCGTGAAGAACGCAAACTTCCCATGAAAGAAATTTCTATTGCAATTTCACCTACATTCAACTCTAAATATACTACACAAGAAATTATTACATTCGGAACAGTAATGATTAGCTTGATTGATAAATTGGAAAATGAAAATATTAAAGTTAATCTATTTACTTTATTTAATATGGGTGTTGATTCAGAAGTAGTAAAAGTTAGACATAAAAAAGAAAGACATTATTATTCACCTGTAACTCAAGCAAAAGCAACTACTTATGACATTGGTAGATTATTAAGAATGACTGACAAAAAAATTGCTCGTTATAAAGACGTAGTAAAAACTTATTATGAAACATTTAAACCAACTGATGAAAAAGATTTTAATACAGAGGGATTTCTTTACCAATTGAAAAAAGCTTCTGACCCATTGAACACTTTTGATTGTGCTTATTATATTGTAAACCCATCATTCTTACGCAGACATTGCTTGAAGATTTTAGAGTCAGACCCATTCTTTACTGATGTTACTTTTGATAATTATGGAGTTGCATCTCTTAAAAGTTCTGCTATGGCTGAACAAGCTATTAAAAAGAAATATAAAGATGTAGCATTTTTCTCAGTTTGGAATAGTGATTTTACTGACCCAGATTTAATCGAGGAATATATTGAAGCTGCTTATGCTCGTCTTAATAAAGAATTTCCCGACATTTTCAGCCGTAAGAAAAAAGAACGCTAAAACTGTTTTTAAGCTGTTTTTATGAAGAGTCGATACATTTATCGAAAAACAGTTTTTACAGTATTAGCGTTCACTATATGACGATATAACAGCCCTTAAAACAAGTACTACACTATATAGAAAAGGAGAAATTTCGTGGCTAGATACTATGTAACAACTGATAAGAAATTTATTAAGGAATTTGACTCTCAATCAAGAGAGCTAATCATTAGTACTACTCAATTACTTTGGAAAGATACTTCATTAGTAAGTTATAAAGTAGAGGGAATGGAAGATTATAAGAAATTAGCAGAAGTAAAAGAAGATTATTTTTATTTCTTAGTAGCAAGAGAATTAGCTAGAAATGTTTATACAATGAAACAATTCTTAATGATTGATGAATTAGCTACTCGAGTAAATGAATTGGAAACAAAAACTATTGCTTATTTAAATTCTATGTTAGAGGATACTGAACTAAAATATTCACAATTAGAATTAGTGTTTAGTAAAAATATTATGGATTGTTTAATGAGCTTAGACCCTCCAATTCATGGTGATTACTTGTACTTTATTGAATTAACAAAAAATAATGATAAAGCTCGTGAAATTATGACTAATAAACTAGAATTAGCTTTGGAATACTCTTTTATTAACAATAATTCCTTAGAAGAAGTTGAACTATGGAACGAAGCTTTGAGAGTACTTTATGAATAAACCGATAACAATAGCAACACTAAAATCTTTTAAACGAGCATTAGAAGTAACTCATAGATATTCCTACCAAGATTTACCTATGATTTACCGAAGAATACTTGAACAAGGTCATTATGTCAATATTTATAAAGCAGAATTAACAGAAGAAGAATTATCTGTTATTCTTTATGCAGCTGATAACTTAATGTTTTTATTTGGTAATATTGCTCATCAAATGCTCTATAAATCATTGTTAAATTACTTGGATTTCTTAATAGTAAAATACGCTAACCTTAATCTTGATTTAAAAGATAATAAAGATGAAATACTACGAGAATGGAAACGAATAGGAGAGTAACAAATGCTAGAAATTTTTAAATATAACGCTATCAGAGATATGTTTAAACTCAATATTTCTGCTAAAGAATTGGAAACAATTTTTAAAGACTACAAAAAGAATAAATCTATTTCACCACAATACAAAACTCAAGCAGACGAAATTGCTAAAGTTATTTCTAACAAATTGGAATTAAATCATTCAGCTGAAGAATGGTTAAATGCTCTTGATAAAATGTTTTAAAATACCTAAAAGAAAGATTTATTAAAATCTTTCTTTTTTGTTGACAATTTCAAAAATACTTGATATAATTAAATTACAAAAATGAAATGAGGTAATTATTATGAGTAACAACAAACAATTACAAACAGCTTTAGAAATTGCAGTAATGGCTCATAAAGGTGTAACACGCCGAAATACTGACCCTTATATTTTCCATGTATTAAGGGTTGCTAATAATGCTAAATACATTCGTACAAAAACTCAAAAAGCTGCAGGTATTCTTCATGATGTTATTGAAGATACTCCACTCAATGCTGAATTTTTACGAGAAAAAGGAATTGATGATGATGTCTTGAATATTCTATCTTTCCTAACTCATGATAAAGAAAAAACAACTTATTCTGATTACATTGACAACATTTGTAATAATGTTGATGCTATGTTAGTAAAACTTTCCGATTTAACTGACAACTTAGACCAAGGCACACTTTCTGTTATTACAGACCGTGACCGAGAGCGTTTTATTGTTTATGAAAATGCTCGTACTAAAATTATGAGTACTCTTGCTCGTGATTACCCAGAAACATTTAAAGAAATTATGAGGACTGGTAACTAGAAAGAATAAGAAAAATGAACTCTAACTTTATTGTTACTGAAAAAACTATTGACGGTATTCCATTAGAACGAGTAACCCCAATCTTAAATCCTAAGACTAATTCTTATCATCAATTTAATTATATTGGGCGCTATGTTACTAATGGAAAAACTGTCTTTATTGCTAATCAATACTGCATTTACATTTGTGATTTAGGAGTAATTTATCTAGCTAAAGATTCAATAACTAAATATAGTGTTTATAAGTGTAGCTCAACAGAATATGAAAAGATTCTGAAAAATGCTACATTTTTGGACTATGATAAAATTTACCCCTTAACAAACCTTTATGGAAGTAATAAATTAAAAGAAGTATTGAAACAATTAGGCTACAATATTTCATCATCAGATATATTTGTTCTTTCAAGAGAATATTTCTTAGAAAAGCTTTACCCAAATCAAATGGAATACTTAGATAAGAAACATTCTTATGCAGCTTGGAAATTATTCGGAGATTAAAAAGAAAGAAAAAATTAACTATAGCACTTGTATTAAAAAACAATAATTAGAAAGATTAAAGAAATGACTAAACCAAAATATTTTAATGATGAACGAGCTGCTAAAGCTCAAAAACATATTCAAGAAATGAGCAAGAAATTCTCAAAAGAGATTCTTTCCATTGTTTCTGAATCTACTATCTATATGAATCCATTAGATAATAAAGACGATAAAGCTACAACTAATATTATCGTGGATAATATTGATAGTGTGAGTGCTATTTACAAGCATTTCAATGAAAAGACCGCTGTACTTAATTTTGCCTCATTTTATAATCCGGGCGGTGGATTTGCATGGGGAAGTATGGCACAAGAAGAAGCTTTATGTAGTGAATCTGTTCTATACAATGTTTTATCTAATAACAAATTTAAGCGCTACTATGCAAATAATGGTAAGGAAGTTTTTGACTATAAATTTGCTGACAGAGGAATTTATTCTCCTAGTGTAATTTTTGAGCGTCCTTTTTGGTCAAATCTTCGTAATGATAATGTTAAAGTAATAAATACTTGTGATGTTATTACTGTAGCTGCTCCTAATCGCAGACGCCAAACAAAAACTTCTGCTGAAGAAAATTACAATGCTCTTGCTAAACGGATTGATTTTATTCTAAGTATTGCTCAAGAACAAAAAGTAAAAACACTTATTTTAGGAGCATTTGGTTGTGGAGTATTTGCTCAAAAACCTGAAGAAGTAGCAACTCTATTTAAAGAAGCTTTAAAACATTATCATTTTGATAAAGTTGTTTTTGCTATTATGCCAGATAAAGAAAATACTAATTTCAAGGTGTTTTCTGAAATTTTTGAGGGGGAAATGAAATGAAAATTGTAATTTATCAAAAAGGAAAATGGGAATATGATAAATTTGTAAGTCTAACTACATCACAAGAGAATTATCCTTTGATTAAAAGAGGTTATAAAGAGAAAAGATTGTTATTACAATATAGATTACTATATTTATTCAAACTCTTACTTGTTGGGGAAATACCTGAAAAAGCTATCCTAACTCTTAATTTAAAAGGATTTCGTGATGATAAAGAAAGTAGATTGACTGTTACTGTTGGAGCAATCAATCACAATAAAAATCTTTCAGAAATTCAGAAGATGGTTTACAACACAGACACAAATAACTTGACAATTTATTGTAAAGATTTGAAATAACTAATAAAGTATAGGATTCTTCAATAACGAAAAGCCCTACCCTTTATTCAGTTATTGATATTAGATAGTACTTTTTTCAAAAACTTGAAAATTTTTCATAAAAATGGTTGACTTATAACTCATATATGATATAATTATTTCTGTTGTTGATATTTAACAACACTTTTCAGAAAAAAGATGAAAAAATTTCAAAAAACCTATTGACAAGTAACTTAAAATAGGTTACAATAAATATATAAATTGATTTGATTCATCTTTTGGAGAGAATTAGGTCTAGAACACTTAACTTGTGAGAAGGTTCTAAGTGATAGATGATGAAATCTAATATATAAATATAAATGCCTCTAGTTTGATTGGAACTCTCAATTTCAATCCTAGATTGTTAATCGGCAATCTAGCAAAGTAAGACTTATGATGAGTTATTGATTTAACTCATAAGGCTCATAAACAATCTTGAATGGAACATGCTTAATTTATGTTTATGATGATTTTATCCAAACTCGTGCCTTTGAGAAGCTACTCCTCTGCAAAAGATGAATCACTTCAAAAATATAAAAATTTTTTCAAAAACCTATTGACAAATAACTTGTTTGTGATATAATGGTTTTACGAACATTGAAAATTTAAATATGCTCGGCTGGTGAAATTTGGCAAACACAGGGGACTTAAAATCCCCCGACCATTTGGTCTTGCGGGTTCGAGTCCCGCGCTGAGCATTGGGTGTCTAACAGCCCTAAGTCCTCAATTGTTAGGTTAACCGAAAGGCTAAAATAAATTCAGCGTAATGAGGCATTATGTTTAAGGAATTTATTTTAGGGTAGCTTCCTACCGTAAAGACAGGTATGGTTTAAGTTAAAATAAGCGTAACAAATAAACAAAAGGCTTATTACTTAAATCGGTGACCGAAGCTAATCCGTAATACGGTGACTTGTTCGTTGAAATAGAAACGGAAAACATTGGTAGTTCTTCATGACTGCCACCTCCTATTGACCTGTAGCTCAATGGTAGAGCATCCGGCTGTTAACCGGAAGGTTGTGGGTTCGAGTCCCACCGGGTCAGTTAAATTAACTTAATGAGTGACACTATTATCTTTTTAATCTAAAAGATAAGTTAATCCTCCTTTCATACACACGTTTAAAACTTTGATTTCTAACTAACAAAGTAGAGATATTCTTTCATTGTTTTTGTGTCACTCATTATTTTAATTTGGGCCCATAGCTCAGACGGCAGAGCAGCGGACTTTTAATCCGTGGGTCGCAGGTTCGATTCCTGCTGGGCCCATTCCTAATAAATAAAATAAAATAGGATATAGGCACGAACAGCAACTACTCACACTTTCTATTTGGCAGAAAAAAGATGAGGTGCCTAGTTTATACATAACGACATACAGCAATAATTTTTTAATACTGAAACAGATATTCCGAATCTATTTTTCAATTTTAAACTGTTGTTAGATTTATCCACTTAGTGACACACAGCAATTCTTCACACTTAGGAACAAAACGTCATTTTGTAAATACTAAATAAGAATTGTCACTAGATTAAATAATTTTATTTTTGAATAGTATAGTGGCTTACAGCAACTTTAATTTGGAATAGACTTTTAATCTGTAACCCAGCATGCCACTAGATTATATTAGATTAAATACTTTTTAAATATGTTAGTGGCAATCAGCAATTCTTGTCAAACCAGAGGGTTGTGGGTTCGACCCCCACTGGTTCAATAGAACCGTAGCTCAATTGGTAGAGCATCAGGCATAAACAGCCACTAGATTTTTATTTTGGAACCTTAGCTCATAAGGCAGAGCATTCGGTTGAAGCCCGTTGCGGATAGGTTCGATTCCTATAGGTTCCGTTATTAACATTATATTAAATTGTTTGTCATCAAGATATGGGTTCGAATCCCATGCTGGCCGCATTGGCTGGTTAGTTTAATTAACACCAAGGATAAAATATGAGCAGACATTAAATGAATTTTGGATTGGTGCTCCTTGTTCATACAATTTAATATAAGCCGTTTCAACCACCAATTGAAGCAGTTGCTTGATGAAGAGCTCTTCAAGCTTATACATACAAAATCTTGTACAAATTAAACAGAATGGAATCTGTACAAGGTTTTTATATTAAGGGTCTCTAGCGAAGTCTGGTTAAACGCAGCGGACTGTAAATCCGTCCTCTTTCGAGTTCGGGGGTTCAAATCCCTCGGGGCCCATTTATTTTTAGAGCCACGACGGCGTGAAAACCTTGAAAGAGGTTTTCTAAAAGTCATTTCTCATATGAGAAATCTCATATGAGTTTTACCAATAGAGGGGGAGACCTCAATGAAAACACCAAAAGAATATACAAAAAATCTTAAAAATCATATTATCACTGAAGATATGATTGCTGATTGTTTATATTCAGTAAACAAACGTGCTAAAAACTTTCGTGATAAAGCACAAGAATACAGGAATAGTTATTATCACGGAATTAGTCAACAAGATGATATGAGGCGTTATTATAGTTATAAGGAACAATTATTATCATTTTTTGAACCTAAATGTATTCATAAACAATTTGTTGGTTATTCACGAATCAGAGTCTATGACTATGAGGACGATTACTACAACCAAAACAATAGAAATATTGTTTGGGAAAATTGTTATTATGACCACGAAGAAGATAGAGAAGTTTGGTTTTATGATTACGAGTCAAAAACAAAAACATATTTATACTTTCTTTATTATGTTATTGGTGGACGAGGTTTTCATACGCCTATTGAAAATCCTAGCAAATACACTTATCCAATTGAACCTATTGATGATGATTTCATGACTGAAGGCAGAAACGTGACTGAACTTGTATCTGCACAATTTGTTATGAAAGTCTTAGAAGAACTTGCGACTCAAGAATGTGAGTTACACATCAATGGTGATGTTGTTCATCATAAACCTACAAATAACAAATTTGTTATTAAAAAAAGCAAGGTGACTCGTGAACCAACAATAGCACAATTGGAATATATTGATAATTTATGCTCATTTTACGAATGTGATAAACCTCAGCTAACAACATTCGGGCAAGCCTCTAAATGGTTAAGTGAATTTTTAAAGACACATGATTTTGCTGTGGATAAACGTAAAGCCGATACGAAAAAACGTTATTTATCAATTCTAAATGACTACAATAATGATTTATCTATCGAGCAATTAGTTGAAAAGTATAAGTTATCAAAAGCAACAATTAAAAAAGCAATTAAACTTGCTCAAACTTATGAATAATAAAAAACGTGCATGGGTTCAAATCCCATGTCAATTAAACACCGTTCGTCTAGCGGTTAGGACGCTGCCCTTTCACGGCGGAAACACGGGTTCGAGTCCCGTACCCACCTCGCATGGGCGATTGGCGCAGCGGGAGCGCGCTTCCCTGACACGGAAGAGGTCACTGGTTCGATCCCAGTATCGCCCACCGAAGGCCCCGGAGGAATCCGGGGCCTTCGCTATGCCGGACGGCTGAGCGCGGGCGTCGGCCGCCGTGGGCTGTCCCGGTGGGAGTCTGGGCGGGCAGGCGTCGCGATGCGTCCGCGGGCGCCCCGTGGAGTAGGATGCCCGTGTCAGCCTCGGTGAGCTCGGCGGTGGCGCCCTGCCTCTCGCGCGGGCGGTGAGGTTTTTCGAAGCGCTTCCGGCGCGGGGCGGCCATGAGGGATCCCCTCGTCCTCCGCGTCCGGGCCGCCCGCAGCCTTCGCCGGGGCGGCGTTGCGTCCGCGGGGTGGGCGTCCCCTTCGCGTCGTCCCTCGGCCCCCGGCGGGTAGTATTGGGCTTGCGCGCCCGGTATGTGCGCCGATTCTGTGACGTTTAAGGAGTCTACGTGCCCGTAAGCCTGTCGATCGACGGAAGCCCGATGGCCATCGAAAGCCGAAGCTCGGGGATCGAGTTCTTCGCCGCCCGGAAGAGCGTCGTCGCCCTGAGGGTGGACGGCGAGCTCAGGGACCTCGCGACGGACCTCGCGACGCTGCCGGAGGGCTCCGTCGTCGAGAGCGTGGACATCTCCAGCCAGGACGGTCTGAACATCCTCCGGCATTCGACTGCCCACGTCCTCGCCCAGGCGGTTCAGCAGGTCTATCCCGACGCCCGCCTGGGGATCGGCCCCTTCATCGAGGACGGCTTCTACTACGACTTCGGCAACATCGACGCCGTGACCCCCGAGCTCCTGCGGGACCTCGAAAAGCGCATGAAGCGCATCGTCAAGGAGGGCCAGACGTTCCGGCGGCGCGAGGTCTCCGACGCCGACGCGGCGGCCGAGCTGGCCGGCCAGCCCTACAAGCTCGAACTCGTCTCGACCAAGGGCGCGGGCGCCGAAGGCTCGTCCGTCGAAGTCGGATCGGGCGGGCTGACCATGTACGACAACTGTGCCCGCGACGGCCGCGTCGTGTGGACCGATCTGTGCCGGGGCCCCCACCTGCCCGACACACGGCTCATCGGCAACGGCTTCGCCCTGACCAAGTCCTCGGCGGCCTACTGGAAGGGCGACCAGTCCGGCGACCGCCTCCAGCGCATCTACGGGACCGCCTGGGCCAGCAAGGAGGACCTCCTCGCCTACCGGGAGCGCCTCGAGGAGGCCGAACGGCGCGACCACCGCAGACTCGGCGCGGAGCTCGACCTGTACTCCTTCCCCGAGCAGATCGGGCCGGGCCTGCCGATCTTCCACCCCAAGGGCGGCGTCCTCAAGCGGGTCATGGAGGACTACGTCCGCCAGGCGCACATCGACGGCGGATTCCTCTACGTCGGCACCCCCCACATCTCCAAGGAGGACCTCTTCCGCACCTCCGGGCACCTCCCGTACTATGCGGACGGCATGTTCCCGCCCATGGACGACGACGGCCAGAAGTACTACCTGAAGGCCATGAACTGCCCGATGCACAACTTGATCTTCGCCTCGCGCGGACGATCCTACCGGGAACTGCCCCTGCGCTTCTTCGAATTCGGCACCGTCTACCGCGACGAGAAGTCGGGAGTCCTCCAGGGGCTGACACGCGTGCGCTCGATCACCCAGGACGACTCGCACTCCTACTGCACGCCCGAGCAGGCCGGCGACGAGATCCGCCACCTGCTGACCTTCGTGCTCAAGCTCCTGGCGGACTTCGGACTGGACGACTTCTACCTGGAGGTCTCCACCCGAAGCGAAGACGGCAGGAAGAAGGAGAAGTTCATCGGCACCGACGAACAGTGGGCCGACGCCACGGCCGTCCTCCAGGCGATCGCCGAGGAGTGCGCGGCCGAGCACGGCCTGCGCGTCGTCCCCGACCCGGGGGGCGCCGCCTTCTACGGCCCGAAGATCTCCGTCCAGGCGAGGGACGCGATCGGCCGCACCTGGCAGATGTCGACCATCCAGTACGACTTCAACCAGCCCGAGCGGTTCGGCCTGGAGTACACCGCCCCCGACGGCAGCCGCCGCCGCCCCGTCATGATCCACTCCGCCAAGTTCGGCGCGCTCGAGCGCTTCATCGGCATCCTCGTCGAACACTACGCCGGGGCGTTCCCCGCCTGGCTCGCCCCCGTCCAGGCGCGCCTCGTGCCCGTGGCCGAGGCCTTCGACGACTACTGCCAGAGCGTCGCCGAGCGGCTGAGGGCCGCGGGCGTCCGCGCCGAGGTGGACCTCTCCGACGACCGGTTCGGCAAGAAGATCCGCAACGCGGCCAAGGAGAAGATCCCCTTCACCCTCATCGCCGGCGGCGAGGACGCCGAGGCGGGCGCCGTCTCCTTCCGGTACCGCGACGGACACCAGGAGAACGGCATCCCGGTGGCCGAAGCCGTCGCGCACATCGCGGACGTCGTCGAGCGGCGGGTGAACGATCCCGCCGGCGAGCGGATCGCCCCGGCTCCGGAGCGGCCCGGTGAATGAGGACGCTTCGGTGAGTGGGAACGGCCCGGCGCCGGCCGACGCCGAGCCGCGACTCGAGCCCGCCGAGACCCTGCCCGGCGAGGCCGACGGATTCCAGCGCCTGTGGACCCCCCACCGCGCCGCCTACATATCCGGCCAGGACAAGCCCGCCGACTCCTCTCGCGGCGAATGCCCCTTCTGCCGCGCACCCGGCCAGACCGACGAGGAGGCCCTCATCGTCGCCCGGGGCGAGAGCTGCTACGCCCTGCTCAACCTCTACCCGTACAACTCCGGCCACCTCCTGGTGTGCACCTACCGTCACGTGTCCCTGTACACGGACCTCGCCGACGCCGAGCGCATCGAGATGGGGCGGATGACGGCCCGCGCCATGGAGGCCATCACCGCCGCCATGGCGCCGGGCGGCTTCAACCTCGGGATGAACCAGGGCCAGACGGCGGGCGCGGGGATCGCCGCCCACATCCACCAGCACGTCGTCCCCCGGTGGACCGGGGACGCCAACTTCCTGCCCATCGTCGCCCGGACCAAGGCGGTCCCGGCGATCCTGGCCGACACGAGGGCGCTGCTGTCGCGGGCGTGGGAGTCGAGCGAGGGGAGGGGCCGATGCTGAGCAGATCGGGGCGCCCCTTCGTCCAGGCCGTCTTCGGGCCCGTCGCCAAACTCTTCGTCAGGATCGGCGTGTCGGCCGACGCCGTGACGATCACCGGGACCGTCGCGGGAGTGGCGCTGGCGCTCTGGCTGTTCCCCACCGACCACCTGACCGCGGGCGCCCTCAGCCTGGGGGCCCTCGTCCTGTTCGACAGCCTCGACGGGCAGATCGCCCGCCTGACGGGAACGAGCTCGAGATGGGGGGCGTTCCTGGACTCGACGCTCGACCGGATCAGCGACGCCGCCATCTTCGTCGGACTGCTCGCCTGGGCTGACGCCCACGCCGAGCCGCGGTACCACGCGCTGCTCCTCGTGGGCACCCTGGGGGCCCTCGTGACCGGCTCGGTCGTCCCATACGCGCGGGCGCGCGCCGAGGGCCTGGGGATGACTGCGAACGTGGGGATAGCCGAGCGCGCCGACCGCCTGGTCGTCATCCTGTTCTCGGCCCTGTTCGTGGGCATGGAGCTGGGGGACGTCATCCTCGTCGTGGCCGTGTGGTACCTCTTCCTGGCCGGGCTGGTGACCACCGTCCAGCGGATGGTCGTCGTCCGCCGCCAGGCCACCGCCCCGGAGGAATGATGGACGTCGTTCGGGCATTCGCACTGGCGCGCGCCGCCGTGGAGAGGCTCCCCGAGTCCGTCGGGCGCGCGCTCTTCTCCGCCGCGGGGACCGCCATGGGGCTGTCCGGCTCGGCGGGGGCGCGCCGGCTGCGCGCCAACCAGGCCAGGATCCGCCCCGGGCTGGGGCCTGTGCGGGCCCGGCTCCTGTCGGCCGCCGCCATGCGTTCCTACATGCGCTACTACTACGAGTGCTTCCGCCTGCCGGTCCTCGGCGAGGACCGCATACTCGCCCGCGTCCAGCTCGACAACGACGCCGAGCTGCGCGCCGACCTGGCCTCCGGCCGGTCCGCCACGGCGGCCCTCGTGCACGCGGGAAACTGGGACATGGCCGGCGCCTGGGCGTGCATCGACCTCGCGCCCGTCCACACGCTCGCGGAGCGGCTCGAGCCGGCCGGGCTGTACGAGGACTTCCTCCGCTTCAGGACCGGCCTGGGGATGACGATCTACCCCGTGGTGCGGGGAGGGGGAGGCCTGCGGGCCCTGGAGGAGGACATGGCCGCCGGCGTGTGCTTCACCCCGATCCTGGCCGACCGCGATCTCACGGCGAGCGGAGTGGAGGTCCGCCTGGCGGGCCACGCGATGCTCGTCGCCCCCGGCCCGGCCCTGCTGGCCCAGAGGACCGGGTGCGCGATCTATCCCGTCTTCTCGCGCTACGAGAGGCTGGCCAGGCGGCGGAGGGCGGCGGCGGGAACCCGCTGGGGCCTCAGGCTGACCGTCGGCGAGCCCGTCAGGGCCGAGACGACGCCGGACTCGGATTCGCGGGAGCGGGCGGCCGACGTGAGGCGGATGAGCCAGGAGTGGATGGACCAGTTCGAACCGTGGCTCCGCGCCCACCTGGAGGACTGGCACATGCTTCAGAGGGTCTTCGTCTCCGACCTCGACCCCGAGCGCCTGGCGCGCGCCAGGGCGCGGGCTGCGGAGGAGGGCTCGTGAGGATCGGCATCGCCTGCCCGTATTCGTGGGACGTCCCCGGAGGCGTGGGGATACACATCCGGGACCTGGCCGAGGAGCTCATCCGGCGGGGGCACGAGGTCGGCGTCGTGGCTCCCTCGGAGGCGCTCGAAAGCGCGCCGGACTACCTCACTCCCACCGGGTCGGCGATACCCGTCCCCTACAACGGCTCGATCGCGCGCCTCGCCTTCGGCCCGCGGGTCAACCGGGAGGTGCGCGCGTGGCTGCGGGCCGGCGACTTCGACGTCCTCCACGTGCACGAGCCCTTCGTTCCCTCGGTGTCGATGCTGGCGCTCATGAGCTCCGACTGCCCCGTGGTCTCGACTTTCCACACGGCGATGGACCGCTCCCGGACCTTCGAGCTCTTCACCCCTGTGCTCCGGCCCGTTCTGGAGAGGATCCAGGCCCGGATCGCCGTTTCCCAGGAGGCGCGGCGCACCGCCGTCCAATACCTCGGCGGGGACGCCTTCGTCATCCCCAACGGCGTCTACACCCAGGCGTTCGAGAACGCCGAGCGCGACGCGCGGTTCGCGGGCACGGCCGAGCACCCCACCATCGGCTTCCTCGGGCGCCTCGACGAACCCCGCAAGGGCCTCCCGGTGGTGGCGCAGGCCTTCCCGCTCATATGCGAGGCGTCGCCGGGGGTGCGGCTCCTGGTAGCCGGCCGCGGAGACGCGGACGAGGCGCGCGCCCTGTTCGGCGAACGCGCCGACCGCGTCGAGTTCCTCGGGGGCGTCAGCGACCGCGACAAGGCCGCGCTGCTGTCCTCCGTCGACATCTACCTGGCCCCCAACACGGGCGGGGAATCCTTCGGCATCATCCTCGTCGAGGCCATGAGCGCCGGAAGCTACATCGTCGCCTCGGACATCCCCGCGTTCCGCGCCGTCCTGGGCAACGGCTCCTTCGGCGGCCTGTTCGCCAACGCCGACGCGCAGGACCTGGCGGAAACGGTCGTCCGCTCCCTGGCGGATCCGCGGGGGCGCTCCGAGACCGTCGCGCGGGCGCAGAGCGAATCGCGGCGATACGACTGGTCCACGGTCGCCTCCCAGATCTACGCCGTCTACGAGACCGCCGTCAGGACGGCGGGGCTGGAGGTCGAGGAATGAGCGGCCTGGAAGTCGTCCTGCTCGCTCTGGCCGTTGCCGCCGCCGCCGCGGGGGTCGTCGTCTCGCTTCGCGCCCGCCGGCTCGACAGGCTCCACCAGACGGTGGTCAAGTCCCGCCGGGCCCTCGAGTTGGCCCTGCGGGCCCGCGCCCAGTATGCTCGGGACTTCGCGGGTTCGGGCACCCTCGACGTGGCCGGGGGCATCCTCCTGACCGATGCGGCGGAGGCATGCCTGAGCAAGGGCATGCTGCCGATCGTCGACGACGGGCTCGACGGCATCGACCTCGAATTCGCCTCCCGGGGAGTCGCCGACGATAGGCGGAGCATCGAGTCCTCCCTGTCGCGCACCCTCCGCCTGACGGTGGACGAGCTGGAGTCGGACGAAATAGCCTCCGACGCACAGGACGTCTTCGAGCGCCTGGCCCGTTCCCGGCTCGACGTGCGCATGACCAGGACCTTCCACAATTCGCACGTCGATCAGATTCGGCGCCTGAGGCGTTCGTTCGCCGTCCGGGTCCTCCGGCTGGCCGGCCGGGCGCCGATACCGTCGACCGTCGACATCGACGACGAATAGGAGCAGCAGTGAGTTACCCACCCCCGCCGCCTCCCCAGGGCGGACGGCGCCCCGGCCCGCCCGCCCCGTCGACCCAGCCGGGGAGCTACGGGGCGGCTCAGGCCCCGACCGGACCGTACGCCGCCGGCGCCCCGGCCCCCCGTCAACCGTCCCCCTGGCAGCAGACGCCGGCCCCGGGGCCCTTCGCCGCGAATAGGCAGGACTACCGGCAGTGGACGCAGCCTCAGGCCGCGCCCCAGGCGGTCGGCTCCTACGCGGCGCCGCGATGGATCATGCCCAGCAGGTGGTCGGCCGGTCCCATCACCGCGTCCATCGTCATCGTCGTCATCTGCCTGGTCACCTTCGTCATCTCCATCGAGATCATCAGCGACGGACTCCAGAGGATAATCGACTCCGCCAACCGGCGCAGCAGCCTGGACTACCCGAATTCGCCGAAGCTCATGAAGGGGGCGCTCCTGGCCCTCGTCCCGGCGTTTGTCATCGGCCTGATCGTGTGGTCCATCGACCGTTGGGAGCCGGAGCCGGCCATCGTCTACGTCATCGCCCTCGGATGGGGCGGGGGAGTCTCGATCCTCATCGCGTTCTTCGGGAACCGCTGGTGGTCGGAGATGATCTCGCAATGGCAGCGGGAGTTCGGGTGGGACGGGAAGACCGTCCAAGTCCTCAAGATCGCCGTGGGGGCCGGGGTGGTCGAGGAGCTCGCCAAGGGCCTGGGAGTGCTCCTCGTCTTCTTCGTCCTGAAGAAATACGTCAACGGCCCCCTCGACGGCATCGTCCTCGGCCTGCTCACCGGAGTGGGCTTCGCCTTCACGGAGAACATCCTCTACTTCGGCAGGGCATCCATCGTCGAGGACTTCTACGAGTACGCCCAGCAGGAGATCCCGAAGGGCAGCACGGTCGGCTGGATCTTCCTGATGAGGGCCGTCCTCACCCCGTTCATCCACCCCTTGGCGACGGCTATCACGGGGCTGTTCGTCGGCATGGCGGCCACCCAGCGCAATCAGAACGCGTGCGCCGTCGTCTTCGGCTTCGTCGGCTATGTCCTGGCCGCCTTCCTCCACGGCCTCCACAACTACTCCAGCGTCGTGGGGTTCGCCAGCGAGCCGGGCCAGCGGATACTCCTCCAGCTTCCCCTGTACGTCGGCGCGGGGGCGCTGATCTACACGACGGCGCGGTTGCAGCGGCGGGCCACGCTCTGGGGGCTGGGCGAGTACGCGGCCGCGGGATGGGTGAGCCGCAACGAGATCGCCATGGTCATGAGCCTGTCGAACAGGAGGCAGGGCCGGGCGTGGGCCTCCGCCTCCGTCGCGAAGCGGGGCGGCGTGCCCGCCGACGGGCGTCGGGCCATGAAGAGGTTCCAGACGGAGCTCATCCAGCTCGGATACTCCCGCTCCGTCAACGTCGACAGGCGCACCGCCCACACGGCGGCGGCCAGGCGCCAGGAGATGGAGCACCTCGACCTGATCACCAGGCTTCGCAGGGTCTTCGCCGAAGTCCAGAAGCCGCCCCCGGCTCCGCCCGGGAGCCGCCCCTACCCCGCGGGTCCCCCGGGGCAGTGGCCGTACGGGGGAGTGCGATGAGCGCCGCCGCGCCGGACCCCGCAGCGCGGGCCATGGCCGAGCTCGACGCGGAGTGGACCGCCGCGCCCGACGGCGTCCTGGAACGCGAGGCGGCCCGAATCGTCGTCTTCGACCCGGACGGTCGGCTCCTGTTCATCCGCGGCCACGACGTCGACGATCCGGATCACAGCTGGTGGTTCACGGTCGGCGGCGGTGTGGGCGGGGAGGGCCTGCGCGAGGGCGCCCTGCGGGAGCTGCTCGAAGAGACCGGCCTGCGCCCGGCGCCCTCCAGGCTTGAGGGGCCGGTGCTCGTCCGGGACGCCACCTTCCGGTTCGCCCGCGAGGTCCGCAGGCAGCACGAGTGCTTCTTCCTCCTCAGGCTGGACGGCTCGGAGGCGGCGAGCGTCGTCGCGGGCTACGACCTGACCGCGATTGAACGCGAGGTCATCGACGAATACGCCTGGTGGTGGCCGCGGGACGTGCGGCGGGCCGAGTCCGCGGGCGAGGTCTTCTACCCTGTGGGCATCGCCGGCATGGCCGAGTCGTGGTGGAGCGGATGGGACGGGACGACGCCGCACGTCGCCGAGGCCTAGCCGGCGTCGGGACCGGCCGCCGGGCCGCGACGCCGTCCCCGGCCGCGTTCCCCGCACCCGGTACAATGCCCGTTGTACATCCGACGAATACGAGGAGCAAGCGTGTCAGGACACTCCAAGTGGGCCACGACCAAGCACAAGAAGGCGGCCAACGACGCCAAGCGCGGCAAGCTGTTCGCCCGACTCATCAAGAACATCGAGGTCGCCGCGCGCACGGGAGGCGGCGATCCCGCCGGCAATCCGACGCTCTACGACGCCATCCAGAAGGCCAAGCGGAATTCCGTTCCGGCCGACAACATCGATCGCGCGGTCAAGCGGGGATCGGGCGACGGCGCCGACGCGGTCACCTACGAGTCGGTCACCTACGAGGGCTACGCCTCCGGCGGCGTGGCCGTGCTCATAGAATGCCTGACCGACAACCGCAACCGCGCGGCCTCGGAGGTGCGCGTCGCCCTCACCCGCAACGGGGGGCAGCTCGCCGACCCCGGCTCGGTGGCCTACCTCTTCGCGCGCAAGGGCGTGGTCGAGGTGCCCGCGGCCGAGGGGGTGGACGAGGACGGCATCCTCACCGCGGTCTTGGACGCGGGCGCCGACGAAGTCGCGGACGACGGCGACTCCTACTCCGTCTACTCCGACGCCAAGGACGTCGTGGCCGTGCGCACGGCGCTCCAGGAGGCGGGCATCGAATACGACTCCGCCGAAGTCCAGTTCGTCCCCTCCATGAAGGTCGAAGTCGACGCCGACGGTGCGCGCAGGGTCCTCAAAGTCCTGGACGCCCTGGAGGACTGCGACGACGTCCAGAACGTCTACTCCAACGTCGACATCCCCGACGCCGTCCTGTCCCGGATCCAGGCCGAGGACTGAGCGGGATCGTGCGCATCCTCGGCGTCGACCCCGGGCTCACCCGCTGCGGCATGGGCGTCGTCGACGCCGGCCCGGGACGGCGGGTGCGCCTCGTGGAGGCGAAGACGGCGCGCTCTCCGGCCGACATGGCCCCGCACAGGCGGCTGCTGATGATCGCCGACGCGCTCGAGGCGGTCATGGCCGAGCACCGGCCGGACGCCGTCGCGGTCGAGCGGGTCTTCGCCCAGTCCAACGTCCGATCGGTGACGGGGACCGCCCAGGTGGCCGGCGTCGTCATGCTCGCCGCCGCCCGCGCGGGCCTGCCCCTGGGCATGCTCACACCCTCGGAGGTCAAGGCCGCGGTCACCGGCAACGGCCGAGCCGACAAGCGCCAGGTCCAGACGATGGTCCAGCGCATCCTGGGCTTGGCCGAGCCTCCGCGCCCGGCCGACGCCGCCGACGCGCTCGCCGTCGCCGTCGCCCACGCATGGAGGTCCGGCCCGCGCGTCGACCCGGAAGTCCGTCTGGTACTGGTCGTCGACCATGAAATGGGCCAGCTCGTGCGCGAGCGCCAGCCTGCGCCGCCCGACCCCGACCGCGGACGAGCCGTTGATGAGGGCGATGCCGTGCCCGCCCTGCACCATCGACGCTGCATCCGCATCGACCCGCCCGAGATCGAGGGAGAAGGCCGACAGGCCGAGCCGCTGCCCGACCCCGACCAGGTCACTGACAGGACCGTCCTCGACCCCCGCGAGAGCACGGATCCTCAGCCCCAGCTCCTCCGCCTCGGCGGACGTCCCGGGACGCGCGAGCACCGTCGGCCGGTCGTCCAGCTGAAGACGGCCGAGCTCCTCCAGCAGCGCCACGTCGCCGGACAGCGTCTCGAGTTCGACGTCGATGGGACGCACCGCCGCGAGATCCTCGGGGTCGGTGCCGCGGTGCCGCACGATGGCGGACGCCCGTGGAGTCAGGAACCACTCGACACGGCGCCCGAGCTCCCCCGCGATGTCGAGGAGCTCCAGCGCGGTGACGCGCCGCTCCCCCTTCTCGATGCGCACCAGGGCCGTGCGGTCGATGCCCAGCGCCTGGGCCAGCTGCGTCTGGTTCAGACCCTTCGTCATCCTCGCCTCGAGGATGCGCCGTCCCACGTCGGCATGCTCCATGTGTGCGGTTTTGACACATCTGGGCCGCGGATGAAACCCCTCCCGGATGCCTCCGTCGCTCCATCCCGCTCACCCGTCCGGTTGGCCCAGCTGTTCCGCCCGACCGAACAACGGGGGCTGCGGACCGGGGCGGGCCGCGGCGGCCCTGCGCAACTGGTACGACGCGGGACCCGGCGAGGACCTGCTCCCTGTGCGCCAGGGCGTCGAAGAGCTCATCGGCTGGCTGTCCGCGGTCGAGGGCGCCCGTCCGGCCGCGAAGACCCGCTCTCAGGCCCCTCGCGAGTAGACCCCCGCCTCAGCACGG
>ERZ772807.111-NODE-111-length-53921-cov-5.382579_pt1 | contig 53921 bp, 48 predicted proteins | sample MGYA00511472_ERZ772807 | MGnify/ENA primary metagenome ERZ772807 (study PRJEB29015, sample SAMEA2737947) | human oral metagenome | biome: human oral; feature: human-associated habitat; material: dental | place: China | collected 2039 ... | reverse complement strand
CATCTTCCCGGCGGTGGACGTGGCCGCCTCCTCGACCCGTCGCGAGGAGCTGCTCTTCAAGCCCGAGGAGCTGCGCATCATGTGGAGGCTGCGCCGAGTCCTGGGAACCCTCGACCAGCAGCAGGGCCTCGAACTCGTTCTCGATAAGCTCAAGGAGACCCAGTCGAACGCTGAGTTCCTCATGCTTATTCAGAAGACGACGCCCACCGACTGATCGCCCCGCCCGCTCTCGGCCTGCGATGCTTCGCCCATAGCCGATCTCACGTCTGCTCGGGGGCCTCGTCGTTGAAGGCGTGGGGGAGCGTGTGCCATAATGTCGTGTCGGCTGACCGGTTCACCGGCATGCCCCAGGCGCTGTCGCGCGCTGGAGGGCGAGCCCCCGCCAGATGCGAGGGACGCTGCATGTCCGGACCCGGAGCACCAAACGATCCAGGAGAAACTCCATGAAGAAGGGTATTCACCCCGAGTACGTGGACACCGTCGTGACCTGCACGTGCGGCAACTCGTTCCACACCCGTTCCACCATCACCTCCGGCGAGATGCGCGTGGACGTGTGCTCTGCCTGCCACCCGTTCTACACGGGCAAGCAGAAGATCCTCGACACCGGCGGCCGCGTCGCCAAGTTCGAGGCTCGCTACGGCAAGCGCGTGCGTCCCTCCAAGTGAGGGTGAGCAGCTAGCTCAACGGCGGTGTCGTCGGCCTGACGGCCGGCGGCGCCGCTTTTTCAACCCTACGAAGCAAAGGATGTGGTGAATCGTGGCCGCGACGGATGAGCTCGGCGCCCTGGAGCCCCTGCTGGCCGAGTACGAGCAGGTCGAAGCGCAGATGGCGGATCCGCTGACCCTGGCCGACCCGCAGCTGATGCGCCGCGTGGGGCGCCGCTACGCGGAACTTGGCCGCGTCAAGGCAGCGGCCGACCGCCTGAGCGCGGCGGCCGGAGACCTGCAGGCCGCGCGAGAGCTGGCCGTCGAAGATCGCTCCTTCGCAGACGAGATCCCCGCCCTCGAAGAAGAGGAAGCAGCCGCACGCGAAGCGCTGGTGAAGATCTTGGCCCCGCGCGACCCCGAGGACGCGATGGACGTCATCTTGGAGATCAAGGCCGGTGAGGGCGGCGAGGAATCCGCGCTTTTCGCCTCCGATCTGGCGCGCATGTACGGGCGCTACGCGGAGGCGCACGGCTGGAGCGTTACCGAGTTGAGCGCGACCCACACAGAGCTCGGCGGATTCAAGGACGTGACACTCGCGATCCGAGCCAAGGGCACGCCCGCGCCCGACGAGGGCGTGTGGGCACACCTGAAATACGAGGGCGGCGTCCACCGGGTTCAGCGCGTGCCCGTCACGGAATCCCAGGGCCGCATCCACACGAGCGCCGTCGGGGTCTTCGTCATGCCCGAGATCGAGGACGACGACGAGATCGTCATTGACCCGGCCGACCTGCGCATCGACGTCTACCGTTCGAGCGGTCCGGGGGGACAGTCGGTCAACACGACCGACTCCGCCGTGCGCATCACGCACCTACCCTCCGGCATCGTCGTGTCGATGCAGAACGAGAAGTCGCAGCTGCAGAACAAGGAGGCTGCCCTGCGTGTTCTGGCCTCGCGACTGGCGGCCGAGGCGCGAGCCAAGAGGGAGGCCGAGGCCTCGGCCCAGCGCCTCTCGCAGGTGCGTACCGTGGACCGCTCCGAACGCATCCGCACCTACAACTTCCCGGAGAACCGCATCGCGGATCACCGCACCGGCTTCAAGGCCCACAACCTCGACGCCGTCCTATCGGGCGCGCTCGACGCCGTCATCTCCTCGCTGCGCGAGGCCGACGAGGCCGAACGCCTGGCGGCGGCCGCGCGATCGTGAGCGTGAACGTGAACGGCGGGTGGGAGCTGACCGAGGCGCGATCCTGGGCGCGTACACGCCTCCGCGCGGCCGGGGTCGACTCGGTCGATGCCGACGTGCGCGAGCTGCTCCAGTGGGCGTGCGGGGCGTCCTCGCCGTGGGCTGTTCCCACCACGCTGTCGGCGAAGCAGGCGGAGAAGCTGCGATCCGGGGTGGGGGAGCGGGCCCTGCGCATCCCGCTTCAGCACGTCACCGGGCGCATGTACTTCCGCTCCCTCACCCTGCAATCGATGCCCGGTGTCTTCATCGTTCGCCCCGAGACCGAGGTGCTCGCTGGCCTGGCCATTGACGAGGCCGCAGCCGTCGTGCGGGCGCGCGGCGAAGCACGCGTCGTGGACCTGTGCACCGGATCGGGCGCCATCGCATTTTCGGTTGCGACGGAGGCTGAGCACACCGAGGTCTGGGCGGTGGAGAAGGAACCCGATCCTTTCGCGTTGGCCTGCCGTAACCGCGACCTTGTGGGAGCGCGCGGTGTCCACCTCGAACGCGGCGACGCGACGGATCCGGCGACTCTCGCGCACCTGGACGGGATGGTCGACGTCGTCGTCACGAACCCGCCCTACGTGCCCGCCGACGAGATGCCGACCCAGCCCGAAGCCTCGGCGGATCCCCATTCCGCCCTCTACGGTGGAAGCTCCGATGGGACCGACATCCCCGTGCGTATCATTGGCCGGTGCCTGACCCTCTTGCGCCCGGGCGGAGTACTCCTCATGGAGCACTCGCCAAGTCAAGCCCAGCGCCTGCGCGAACGCGCCCGGGCGGTCGGCCTGTGCGACGTGTCGACGGCTCACGACCTCGCAGGACGCGCGCGTTTCCTGCGCGCCCGATTGCCTCAATCGACGCCGGCGGGCGCTTCCGTGACACAATGAAGCCGATGAGCACCGAGACGATCCTGACCATCGCGCCGACCGTGCGTGAAGAGGACCTCGCGCGCGCGGCCGCCGTACTGAGCAACGGGGGGATCCTCGTGGTCCCAACCGACACGGTGTATGGCATCGGGTGCGATGCCGCCAACCACGAGGCCGTGGCGGACGTCCTTGCCGCCAAGGGCCGTGGGAGGCAGATGCCTCCGCCCGTCCTCGTCGCCTCCGTGGACGCGATCGACACGCTGTGCGTCGATGTCCCCGATGCGGCGCGCGCCCTCGCGCGGGCGTTCTGGCCCGGCGCACTCACCCTGATTCTGCGTGCCCGCCCCGACCTCGGGTGGGATCTGGGACAGACCGCAGGGACGATCGGCGTGCGCATGCCCAACCAGGACGCGCTGCTGCGCCTCCTCGGAGAGTTCGGCCCGATGGCCGTCACGTCAGCGAATCTGACGGGCCAGACTCCCGCCACGACGGTTGAGCAGGCGGTCGCATCCTTCGGCGCACGCGTTGGGGTCTACCTGGATGGTGGCCCCACCCCGGGCTCCACGGCCTCAACCATCATCGACTGTGCTCACGGCGAACCACGCGCCATTCGCCTGGGGGCCATCAGCCTCGAAGAACTCAGCGCCAGGGCGGGCGTGCCCATCGCGCCCGTGGAGGTGGGGCGCGCGTGAAGGTCTATGTGCTGCTGGCCTCCATCGCGATGGCCCTGACGATTCTGCTCACCCCCATGGTCCGCTGGACGTGCCTTCGTTTCGGCATCGTGCCGCCCCTGCGCGGACGCGACCTGCAAAAGACGCCCATCCCGCGCCTGGGCGGCGTTGCCATGACGATCGCTCTCATCGCCACCATGGTGCTTGCCTCGCGCATTCCCTACATGGCCCCGCTGTTTACCACCACGATTCCGTGGGCGGTCATGGCCGGAGCGGGGGCGATGTGCGTCCTGGGCATCATTGACGACATCATCGAACTCGATTGGATGGCCAAACTCGGCGGGCAGGTCCTCATCGCCGGAGGCATGGCCTTCGGGGGAGTCCAGCTCGCGTCCTTCCCGATCTTCGGCATCACGCTGGGATCCTCACGCCTGTGGCTCTTCGTCTCAGTCTTCTTCATCGTCGGCATCATGAACGCCGTCAACTTTATTGACGGGCTCGATGGCCTGGCCTCCGGCATGATCGCCATCGGCGCGGGGGCCTTCTTCATCTACTCCTACATCATCACGCGCCTCATGGGGGCCGCCTCCTACGCGACCACGGCGAGCCTCGTCGTCATCACCCTGCTCGGTGTATGCGCGGGATTCCTCTGGTTCAACTTCCACCCCTCCTCGATCATGATGGGCGGAGGAGCCGAAACCATGGGCCTGGTGCTGGCCGCAGCGGGCATCATCGTCACGGGGAAGATCGATCCATCGCTGCTGGGGCGCCAGCAGATGATCGTCTCGGGGCTGCCCCTCATCCTCCCGATGTCCGTTATCTTCATGCCCGTCGCCGACCTCGTTGTCACCTCGATTCGGCGCATGAAACGGGGTAAGAGCCCCTTCGTCGCAGACCGCTCTCACTTCCACGACCGGCTGCTTGTGGCTGGCCACTCCCACCGCGGGGTCGTTGCGATCCTGTGGATGTGGACCACGATCGTCTGCGTCTTCGCCGTCGGACTGCTCGTCTACGACTGGTGGCTCGTGGCCCTCGTTGCGATCAGTGCTTCCGCCGTCGGCGTCGCCGTCACCACGCGAGAGTTCCCGAAGGAAGACACGGGAGAGGAGACCCCCGCATGACCTACGTTCTCGCACTCGCCATGGTCGTTCTCATCGCCGCGGCGCAGTGGTTCTTCACCTCGCGCGCGCTGCGCTCTCCCTCTCACTTCATCGCGTGGGTCAGCGGCGGATACGCCGCCAAGATCGCGCTGCTTGCGCTGGGGCTGTACGTTCCGAGGACGCTCGGCGTCAATGTTCGTCTCGCCGCCATCGCCACGATCGCGGCCATTATCGTCTCTTCCAGCGTGGAGATGGTCCTCATGATGCGTCGCCGCACGATGAACGTCGATCCTCGACCCGAGGGCGAGTAGCCCCTGCGCGTGCTGCCCCACGCCTTGGCGTATAGAATGAGTGAGTTACCCGCGCAGTGACGCTGCCCTTGGAGTTCCGATGAAGGAGGCACACTCGGTGTCCACTAACGCGCCCGCTCGCTCGACCGCGTCCAAGCCACGCTGGTACTGGGTGAGTCTGGCGATCCTCCTGATCGTCGTCGTCGCGACGGCTCCCGCCGCGTTTACGCAGGAGGCGCACCAGCCCTCCCTGAAGGACTTCTTTCCCTCCGTGATCTTCGGCGAAGGAACCTTCTTCGAGTTCAACCGGCTCACCCTGGCGCGGGTCGTCATGGGGTTCCTCGTGTGCCTCGTCCTGGTGCTGGTGGCGCGCAAACCGACAATGGTCCCGACTCGCTCCCAGATGCTCATCGAGGGCATCGCCGGCTACGTGCGTGACAACGTCGCCCTCGACATGCTGGGTCCGACGATGGGCCGGAAGTTCTCAGGCTTCATCGGCTTCCTGTTCTTCGGGGTGCTTGCGATGAACATCGCCGGAATCATCCCGGGCATCAACATCGCCGCCTCCTCGGTTGTGGCCGTCCCCATGGTCTTCGCGATCATCACCTACGTGACCTTCATCGGCGCCGGCGTCGCCAAGCAGGGCGCGGGAGGCTTCCTGACCTCCCAGCTCTTCCCACCCGGGCTCCCCGTCCCCATGTACGTGCTGATCACGCCGATCGAGTTCCTCTCCAACTTCGTGGTCCGCCCCGTCACGCTGACGCTGCGACTCCTGTGCAACATGATCTCCGGCCACCTGCTGCTGGGAATGACCTACTTTGGAACCGCCGTCCTTCTCCACGAGCTCTCCGTGCTCTCCGCCGCCTCCGCGCTCACGGGTGCCGCCATGTTCGTCATGACGGGCTTCGAGGTCTTCGTCGCGCTCCTACAGGCCTACATCTTCACGATCCTGTCGACCGTCTACATCAAGCTGTCCATCGAACACCACTGACCCCAACGCCACTCGGCGTTACAAACAGAAGGAAACCACTATGGGAACCGCAGCATTCGCCTACATCGGCTACGGCCTCGCCACCTTGGGCCCCGGCCTCGGCATCGGCCTCATGGTCGGCAAGACCCAGGAAGCGACCGCCCGTCAGCCCGAGGTTGCTGGCCGTCTCTTCACCAACATGATCATCGGCGCCGGCATGGTTGAGGCCCTCGGCCTCATCGGCTTCGTTCTGCCGCTCATCGTTAAGTGATCGCCATGCACCAGATTGTCGCCGCGTCGGACCAGGAGGTCGGCGGCCTCGCCGTCATCCTGCCGCCGCTGTACGAGATTTTCTGGTCGGCCCTCGTTCTGCTTATCGTCCTGCTCCTCGTCGGACGCTACGCGCTGCCTCGTATCTACAAGACGATGGACGAGCGCGCCGCGAAGATCGAGGAGGGCCTCGGCGCCGCCGAGCAAGCGAAGGCCGACCAGGCCGCCGCTGCGCGCGAGCGCGAGGAGATCATCCGCCAGGCACACGCCGAGGCACACGAGATACGCGAACGCGCCAACGACGAGGCAAAGGCCATCGTGGCGGCCGCGCGCACCGAAGCCACCGGCGAGGCCAACAGAATCCTTGAGGCATTCCAGCGTCAGCTTCTGGCCGAGAAGCAGGCCGCGCAGATCTCTCTGCGCTCCGAGGTCGGTCTGCTCGCCTCCGAGCTGGCCGAAAAGATCATCGGCGAGCAGCTCACGGATACGGCGCTGACCTCGCGTGTGGTGGATCGATTCCTTGACGAACTCGAGGCCGATAGCGCCCGAGTCGAGGAGAGGCGATGACCGCTATGCGCACGATCGAGTCGGTTCCCTTCGCGGGCGACCTGGTCGCGGCCCTCCAAGCGCCGGACACGGACGCAATGCGCGTTGCCGAGGACTTCTTCGGCCTGGCCGACCTGTTCAAGGAGAACGCGCGACTGGCACGTGCGCTGACGGATCCGGCGCGCTCGGATTCGGATAAGCAGGAACTGGCCACGCGGGCATTCGGCTCGCACGTGACGGGGGCGACCATGACAGTCGTCAGGATCGTCGTCGCCGACCATTGGCGCCGCCCCAGCGATGTGACCAACGCTCTCGAGGTCCTCGGGATCCTCGCGGTCTTGAACGCTGCGGGAGCGCGGGGGGCACTCGATCAGGTACGCGAGGAACTCTTCCAGGTGCGCTACTTTCTGGCACACCATCGGGACCTGCGCGTGCGCCTGTCCGACACCTCCACCGGAAACGCTCACGAGCGCGGCGACCTGGCCAGCTCGCTGTTCTCCCATCGCATCAGCGCCTGGACGATGCGTCTGCTGCGCCGCGCGGTGGGACGTTCCAATCACGGTCGTCTCCTGCACAACCTCCGCCGCTACGCCCAGTGGGCCGCGACCATGCAGGATCGCCTCTTCGTCACCGTGGCCACCGCCTCGCCGATGAGCGAAGCACAGGTGTCGCGCCTTCGAGGAATCCTCGAGAAGCGCTACGGAGTGACCGTCGACATGGCGATCTCGGTCGACCCCACCCTCATCGGCGGTTTCCGCCTGCGCGCCGGCATGACCGCGATCGATGCGTCGCTCGCCACCCGGCTCGGCGAAGCGCGGGACGCGATTGCCAGCTAGTGCCCCTCGTACAGACACAATCCACTTATCAATCAGTTAGGAATCCTCATGGCTGACCTCAGCATCTCCCCGGAGGAAATCCGCGGAGCACTGGACTCCTTCATGGAGTCCTACCGTCCGGCGGACGTGGCTACCGAAGAGGTCGGGCACGTCATCGAAACGGCCGACGGTATCGCGCACGTCGAGGGCCTGCCCGGCACCATGGCGAACGAGCTGCTGCGTTTCGAGGACGGGACGCTGGGCCTGGCCATGAACCTCGACCAGCGCGAGATCGGCGCCGTCGTCCTCGGTGACTTCGGCGGCATCGAAGAAGGACAGGTCGTCCACCGCACCGGCGAGGTCCTCTCCGTTCCCGTCGGCGACGGCTACCTGGGCCGCACCGTCGATCCCCTCGGGCGTCCCATTGACGGCCTCGGCGACATCACCGACCTGGACGGGCGCCGCGCCCTCGAACTGCAGGCCCCCGGCGTCATGATGCGCAAGAGCGTTCACGAGCCGCTTGCGACCGGCCTGAAGGCGATCGACTCGATGATCCCCGTGGGACGCGGCCAGCGTCAGCTCATCATCGGCGACCGCAAGACCGGCAAGACCGCGATCGCCCTCGACACGATCCTGAACCAGCGCGAAAACTGGAAGAGCGGCGACCCGAACAAGCAGGTGCGCTGCATCTACGTCGCGATCGGCCAGAAGGGCTCGACCATCGCCTCCGTTCGTTCCACCCTGGAGGACGCGGGCGCCATGGAATACACCACCATTGTTGCGTCCCCGGCCTCCGACCCCGCCGGCTACAAGTACATGGCGCCCTACACCGGATCCGCCATCGGACAGCACTGGATGTACCAGGGCAAGCACGTGCTCATCGTCTTCGACGACCTGTCCAAGCAAGCGGAGGCCTACCGAGCCGTCTCGCTGCTCCTGCGCCGCCCCCCGGGCCGCGAGGCATACCCGGGCGACGTCTTCTACCTGCACTCCCGCCTGCTGGAGCGCTGCGCGAAGCTCTCGGATGCCCTCGGTGGGGGTTCGATGACCGGCCTGCCGATCATCGAGACGAAGGCCAACGATGTTTCGGCCTACATTCCGACCAACGTCATCTCTATCACCGACGGCCAGATCTTCCTGCAGTCCGACCTGTTCAACGCCAACCAGCGGCCCGCCGTTGACGTCGGCATTTCCGTGTCGCGAGTGGGCGGCGCCGCCCAGCCCAAGGCCATGAAGAAGGTTGCCGGAACCCTGAAGCTGACCCTCGCGCAGTACCGTTCGATGGCTGCCTTCGCGATGTTCGCCTCCGATCTGGATGCGGCCACTCGACGCCAGCTGACCCGAGGCGAGCGCCTCATGGAGCTGCTCAAGCAGCCCCAGTCCACGCCTTACGCGATGGAAGACCAGGTTGCCTCCATCTGGATGGGGACCAAGGGCTACCTCGATGACATCGAGGTCGCTGACGTGCTGCGTTTCGAGCGGGCGCTGCTTGATCACCTCCACGCCAACTCGACCGTGCTCGACACGATCGCATCGACCGGCGACCTGGACGCCGACACGGAGGAGGCCCTCAAGGCCGCCGTCGAAGAGTTCCATCGCCAGTGGCTCAGCGCCGGACGCGGTGTGTCCGATCTGGACGGCGGCGAGGTCGTCGCCGAGCACACCCGCGAGGAGATCTCTCGCGGACGCACGAGCGAGAAGGCCTAAGCGATGGGCGGACAGCAGAGGATCTACAAGCAGCGTATCGCCTCGACGACGACGCTCGCGAAGGTCTTCCGCGCCATGGAGATGATCGCCGCGTCTCGCATCGGCGCGGCGAGGCGGGCTGCCACCGAGGCTGGACCCTACGAGAAGGCCCTCACCCAGGCGGTAGCGGCGGTCGCGGTCCACACGGACCTGGACCATCCGCTGACGGAAGAACGCGAGGACACCAAGCGTGTCGCCGTCCTGGTCGTCGCATCCGACCGCGGCATGGCCGGAGCATACTCGGCGACTATCCTGCGCGAATCCGAGAAGCTCATCGCCGACCTGACCGCGCAAGGCCACGAACCCGTGCTCTACACCTTCGGGCGCAGGGCGTCGGCGTACTTCCGCTTCCGGGGAGTGAACATCGAACGCGAGTGGGAAGGGGAGTCGGACTCCCCGAGCCCGGAGACCGCCCGCGAGATGGCCAGCGTGCTTCTCGGGCGTTTCCTCGACCCCGATCCGGCGAGCGGCGTCGGCGCGCTGCACCTCGTGTACACGCGATTCAAGACGGTCATGAGCCAGGTGCCCGAGGTACGCCAGATGCTCCCGCTGACGGTCGTGGACGCGCCAGAATCCGACGAGGAACGCGAGCGCGAACGCGGCTACGCGGACGATCCGTCCTCGGCGCTTCCCGAGTACGAGTTCATCCCCTCGCCTGAGGCGGTCCTGGACACGCTGCTGCCCCTGTACGTCGAGGCGCGCATCCACAACGTTCTGCTCCAATCCGCCGCGTCCGAATTGGCGTCGCGTCAGCGCGCTATGCACACGGCGACGGACAACGCTCAGGAACTCATCACCAAGTACACGCGACTGGCGAACTCGGCCCGCCAGGCGGAAATCACCCAGGAAATCACCGAAATCGTGGGCGGGGCCGACGCTCTGGGCGCGAGCTAAGCCCTTCGAGACACGGAGTAAAACATGACTGATACACCTGCAATCGCCGAGGGGCGCGTCGCCCGCGTCGTCGGCCCTGTCGTCGATGTCGAGTTTCCCCCGGACCGCATCCCGCCGCTGTACAACGCGCTGACGGTCGACGTGAATCTCGCGGGGCAAGGCGAGGGCGAGTCGTCGTTCACGATGACGCTTGAGGTCGCCCAGCACCTGGGCGACAACCTCGTTCGTACCATCGCGCTCAAGCCGACGGACGGCCTCGTGCGCGGGGCGCCCGTCACCGACACGGGAGCCCCCATCTCGGTGCCCGTGGGCGATGTGACCAAGGGACACGTGTTCAACGTGACGGGCGACGTGCTCAACCTCGAGGAGGGCGAGACCCTCGAGATCACCGAGCGCTGGCCGATTCACCGCCAGCCGCCCGCCTTTGACCAGCTCGAGGCCCGCACTAAGATGTTCGAAACCGGCATCAAGGTCATCGACCTGTTGACCCCCTACGTTCAGGGCGGCAAGATCGGCCTGTTCGGCGGCGCCGGCGTTGGCAAGACCGTTCTCATTCAGGAAATGATCCAGCGCGTCGCGCAGGACCACGGCGGCGTGTCCGTCTTCGCGGGCGTCGGCGAGCGCACCCGTGAGGGCAACGACCTCATCGGAGAGATGGAGGAGGCCGGCGTCTTCGACAAGACCGCGCTCGTCTTCGGACAGATGGATGAGCCGCCGGGCACGCGCCTGCGCATCGCCCTGACGGGCCTGACCATGGCGGAGTACTTCCGGGACGTGCAACACCAGGACGTGCTGCTGTTCATCGACAACATCTTCCGTTTCACCCAGGCGGGCTCCGAGGTGTCCACGCTGCTGGGCCGCATGCCGTCGGCAGTGGGCTACCAGCCCAACCTCGCCGACGAGATGGGACAGCTGCAGGAGCGCATCACCTCGGCCGGTGGTCACTCGATCACGTCTCTTCAGGCCATCTACGTTCCCGCCGACGACTACACGGACCCCGCTCCGGCGACGACCTTCGCGCACCTGGATGCGACGACCGAACTCTCCCGCGAGATCGCTGCCAAGGGCATCTACCCGGCCGTGGATCCCCTGGCCTCCTCCTCGCGCATCCTCGACCCCGCCCTGGTCGGACGCGAGCACTACGATGTCGCCACCCACGTCAAGGCGATCCTGCAGAAGAACAAGGAACTGCAGGACATCATCGCGATCCTCGGCGTTGACGAACTCAGCGAGGACGACAAGGTGACGGTGGCCCGGGCGCGCCGCATCGAGCAGTTCCTGTCGCAGAACATGTACATGGCGGAGAAGTTCACGGGTGTCCCCGGATCGACCGTGCCCCTGTCGGAGACCATCGAAGCCTTCAAGCGCATCGCCGAAGGCAACTACGACGACGTCCCCGAGCAGGCGTTCTACAACTGCGGCGGCATTGACGACCTGGAGCGCAACGCCCACGAGCTGGCCAAGGAAGCCTGATGGCGTCCGGAAGGTCCCTGCAGGTTGAGGTCGTCTCTCACGAGGGGCGGCTGTGGCACGGCAGCGCCGCATCCGTCCAGATTCCGACGGTGGATGGCTCCCTGGGCGTCTTGCCGGGACGCCAGCCGCTGCTTGCCCAGCTCGGCGAGGGCGCCGTCACCGTGACGCGCTCCGACGAGGTCACGTCATTCACCGTCAGCGGGGGATTCGCCTCAGTTGACACCGACTACGTCACTATCGTCGCTGATCACGCTATCGTGGTCGTGCAGTAAACCGACGAGCCCGGGGAGGACCTCATGAGCCTAATGCTGGTAGCAATGTGGTGCGTGGCCGTCCTCGTGTGCGTCGGCGCGGTCCTGTGGGTGTACATGAATGTGCGCGCCCGCAGGATCGCGTCGCGTCTGGGTGCCTTTCGCTGCTGGTCGCGCCCCGACGTCCAGTCTGGCTGGACGGCCGGCATCGGCGTCTACGGCGTTGACGACCTATCGTGGTACCGACTCGTTGGTCTGTCCCTGCAGCCGGTCTACACGGTGCCTCGTTCCGGCCTTGAGGTATCCGCTCCGATCGCCCACTCGGCGGACGGGTCGGTCGTCGAGGTGCGCCTCGCATACGGTGAGCATCGTTACGAGGTTGCCGTCGAACGCCTGACATACAACGGATTGGTCTCCTGGGTGGAGTCCGGTCCTCCGCGCCTCGTGTAGGCGGCATTGATAAGCTCGGCGTGTGCGTATCGTTATTGCTTCCTGCACCGTTGACTACTCCGGACGCCTCAGTGCTCACCTGGATCCCGCCAAGCGCGTCATCATGGTCAAGGGCGACGGCTCGGTTCTCATTCATTCCGAAGGTGGCTCTTACAAGCCTCTGAACTGGATGACCGCGCCGTGCTCAGTGACCATTGACGAGGGTGGGGAAGACGAACCGGACACGCAGCAGGTGTGGACCGTTCAGGCCGACAAGACCGACGACAAGCTCGTGATCCGCCTCCACGAGATCATCTGTGACGTTACTGAAAACCTGGGAGTGGACCCCGGCCTGGTCAAGGACGGCGTGGAGGCGCACCTGCAGGAGCTCCTCGCGCAGCAGGTCCCGCAGATTCTCGGCGAGGGGTGGGAGCTCGTGCGACGCGAATACCCGACGCCGGTGGGGCCGGTCGACCTCATGGTGCGCGACGAGACCGGCGCGCACGTGGCTATCGAGGTCAAGCGGCGAGGCGGCATCGACGGCGTCGAGCAGCTGACGCGCTACCTGTCCCTGCTGGGTCGTGATTCGCTGCTGGGCGACGTGTCGGGGATCTTCGCCGCTCAGGAGATCACCAGGCAGGCGCGCACGCTGGCCGAGGATCGCGGGATCCGCTGCGTGGTCCTCGACTACGACGCCATGCGGGGATTCGACGACCCCGAGTCTCGACTGTTCTGATGGTGCTTTCGTGGCGGGCGAGCCTCGGGCGAATCGTTGCCCAGGGCCTTGTCTCGGCGACTGCGGCACCCTCACCGCTGGATGCCGTCGAGAACCTGCTGGCACTGCAAGGCCAGCAAGTGAGTGCGATCCCGTGGGCGATTGGTGTGCGCTGCGCGGGCGTCTCACGGGCACAGGTGAGCGTCGCGTTCGACTCGGGTGCCCTTGTTCGTTCATGGCCGATGCGCGGCACCGTGCACGTGACGAGCGCCCGCGATCACCACTGGCTGCGGCGTCTGCTGCGCCATCGGAGCGGGGCCTGGGAACGCCGGGCGCTTTCTCTGGGCCTCGATGAAGCGCTCGTCGAGCGTGCGGCTCAGGTTGCCTGTGACCTGCTGGAGGCATCACCCAGGGGAGTGAGCCGTGCGGATTTGGTGAATGCGTGGGAGAGCAGTGGGATCGACACTGTGACGGCGTCTTCCTCACAAACAGGTCTGCGGCGCCGCCACCTCGTGATGCGCCTACACCTGGACGGGCTGCTCGCCGCGGGTCCTCTGCGCGCGGGAGAACACCTGATGATCGACGCGCAAGCGCTGCCGGGTGCCCCCGGGGTCGCGAAGGGGGAGGCGGGGCACGAGGAAGCCCTCGCGGTTCTTGCAGCGCGCTACGCCTGGGGGCACGGTCCCATCGGCGAGGCCGACCTGGCCAGGTGGACCGGGTTGACCGTGACGGAGGCGCGTCGAGCGATAGCCCAAGCGAGTGAGGTGGGGGATAGCATTGGCCTACCCATCGCGGAATTCGAAGGCGGTCTGGCTCGCTCGGACCTCGCCGACCTCGTGGAAGCCCACCGCGACGAGGCGGAGGCGATGCTCGCCCTGCCTTCATTTGACGAGCTGCATGTCGGCTACAAGGACCGTTCCTGCCTGACGGACGAAGCAGGCGAGGTTTTGATATGCCCGGCGAAGAACGGGATGTTTCGACCGATTGCCGTTGCGCGTGGACGCCTCGTTGCGGTGCGCGGACCCGGCAGCGACATTGTGACTGCCCACGGCTGCGGCGGCTACGAGGAGTTGGCGCGGCGTGTGTTCGGCGACTGGGAGAGATGGTTGTCCGAGATACAGCAGTGAAGTGTCAGGTGTGCCACAATGAGGGCATGACTGATTATGTGCTACGTGGCCGTTTGGTCCTGGAAGATTCCGTTGTTGACGATGGAATTATTGAGATCGACGGTTCGACCATTACCCGTGTATGCCCCGCTTCCGACTATGACGCAGACCTGCCCGCCGCCACGGACTCAACGTTCCTGCCCGGCCTGGTCGATGTTCACTGCCACGGCGGAGGAGGGGAGTCCTTCCCGAACGCGCAGAGCGAGGAGGCGGTCCTCGTGGCCGTCATGGAGCATCGACGCCACGGCACGACCTCCCTGGTTGCCTCCTGCGTGACCGCTTCGGCCGAGGTGCTGCGTGCTCGCGCCAAGACCCTCGCCCAACTGGCCAGCGACGGAGAACTTGCGGGCATCCACTTCGAGGGACCCTTCGTCTCGCACGCGCGCTGCGGGGCCCAGGATCCCACCTACATCATCGATCCCGACGCGGAGCTGACGCGAACCCTTCTGGAGGACTGCCGCGGATACGCCCTGTCGATGACGCTGGCCCCGGAGAAGCCCGGCGCGTACGGTCCCGGCTCCGTTGCCGAAGCCCTCATCGACGGGGGTGCCCTGCCCTCGTGGGGACACACCGACTCCAACTCGGCAATGGCGCGCGAGGCGCTGGAGTACTCTCGGGAGCGTTTCAGCCAGGTCTCCACCACGCGCGGACCTCGCGCCACCATCACCCACCTCTTCAACGGCATGAGGCCGCTGCACCACCGCGACACCGGTCCGATCGCCGAGTTCCTCTCCGATGCTGCGCGCGGGGGCGCCGTCGCCGAGCTGATCTGCGACGGCATCCACGTCGATCCATCCCTCGTGCGCGACGTGTACGAGCTGGTGGGACGCGACCACGTCGTGTTCGTCACCGACGCGATGGCGGCGGCGGGGATGCCCGACGGCGAGTACACGCTGGGCCCGCAGGACGTCGTCGTGCGCGACGGTATCGCGCGCCTGGCCCAGGGGGATGCGATCGCGGGCGGGACCGCGCACCTCCTCGACTGCGTGCGGGTCGCCGTGACGCGCGGCGGCATACCGCTCGTGGACGCCGTGTATATGGCCACCGTGCAGGGGGCCACCATTCTGGGCGACGACACGATCGGTCGGCTCGCGGTCGGCAAGAAGGCCGACGTGCTCGAGGTCGATCATGCCCTGAACGTGCGCCGCGTGTGGCGCCGTGGCACTGTAGTTGCGTGAGAGGCAAACGAAGCGCGAAACGCCCGTGGGGCGAGGCGCGGCCACTGCAGATGGAGCGCCTCGCCTCCGTGCCACGAACGGAAACCGGCCCGGATGGCGACACCTACAAGGTGCGTCGCCTGCCCAGCGCCGCCAAGGAGTACACGTGTCCGGCGTGCCTGCGGCCCATTCCCCCTGGAAGCGCTCATATCGTCGCGTGGCCGGAAGAAGCCCCCTTTGGCATGCCTCAGGGCGTGGAGGGGCGACGGCACTGGCACTCGGAGTGCTGGCGGCGGCGTCTGCGGCCGGTATGAGAGTGGATGTGATGTATCACTGCCCTGCGTGCGGATTCGATGGGCACCGGGCGAAGCACGTAGAGTGGGGTCTGGAGAATGCCCTGAGCAGGGCGTGGATATGAGGAGCAACCGTGGAATTTCTTAAGCGATACGTGGCTGCGGCGTCGATGCTCGTTGTCGCTCTCGTATGCGCCCTCGTCGGGCTGCTCGGCTTGACCGTCTTCCGGCCTCCGACACAGCAGGTGTCCTCGGTCGATTCGGCGACTGATCTGATCATGACGCGCGGCAACGTACTGTCGATCGTCAAGGACGATGTGACGGTTACCGCGACGTCTAAGTCCGGTGCGCCGGTCACGCTCAGCATCGGCACGACGCAGGACGTCAAGGGCTGGATTGGCGACGCGGCCTACACCGAGGTCATCGGTGTGGAGTCTGATCGTTCGAAGCTCAAGGCCGAGTCGCACGACGCCGTGTCGTCGCCGGACGCGCACGCCGCCCAGCCCGGCGCGCAGGCCGGCGTGCAATCGGGAGCACAGCCCCTCAAGGATCCCACCTCGGCGGAACTCGTCGCGCAGCTGGCGTCCTCCGACATGTGGTTCAAGCAGGCGAGCGGCGAGGGGAGCGTCAGCCTGGACTTGGAGAACGTTCCCACGGGACGCTCCGCGTTGGCGGTTTCGGCCGCCGGGGCCGGTGACCTGACGCTGACGCTGACCTGGAAGGTCGAGCAGACCAACACGCTCGCCATCATCGCATTCCTCACGGCCTGCGTCTTCGCACTCATCGCCCTCGCTCTCTTCCTGACCCGCTGGCAGCTCCTGCGCCTGCGCAAGATCCGTGCCGCGCGCATCGAAGAACGCCGCAAGGCCGACTCGTTGGAGACCTCATCGATCAACTCCGCGGCGGTGGCCCAACGCGTGGCCGCTCACCGCGATTCCGCGCCCGTCCCCGCCGAACAGCAGGAGAACGAGGCGCCCGAGGCCCGCGACGAGTCCGCACAGCAGAGTCAGGGGACGCCGGAGGAAGGCTGGGGGGCAGCGGTCTTCGCCGCGCCGCCCACCCGCAGCGAGCCGACCGAGCCCGCCGTCGAGGACACGATCGTTCGCGACGTGCCCTCCGAGTCGGACCATGCAGAGACCTCGGAGGTCGCCGGGCTGCCCGAGGACACCATTGTGCGCGAGGTTCCGCGAGACACGATTGTTCGCGAGGTCCCGCAGGACACGATTGTTCGCGAGGTGCCCGCAGGCTCCCCGAGCGACGCCGCCACGACCCGCCACGACGACGCCACCACCGGCGCGGAGTACACTCCCGACCCGCTGACCGACACGATGGAGCGTCGCGGACGCCACGGGCTGGCGCAGGGACCGATCGACCAGGATCCGCCCGAGCGAGCGACCACCGACACCGGCGTCATTGACCTGTCCGGCATCCGAGGCGGACGCACCCTGCCGTCGCGCCGCGCGCTGCGCGAAGCGCGCAACAACGGGGAGCAGGTCCTCGTCGTCGACGGCCAGGAGTTCAACACGGGCCTCATTCCGGTCACGCGCCCCCGCGACGCCGAGCAGGCTCCCGCGCCGACGTCAGCCCCCGACGATGATGCGTCGGCAACCGGGGGATGGACCTCCATCATGTCTGGCTGGCTCAAGGACCGGGAGGAGGGGACCCGATGAAGCGACGCACACTGGCGGCCGCGACCGCGGTCTTGATGGCGTCCACGCTTGCGCTGGGCGCGTGCTCCGGCGAGATCGTTGCTCAATCGGGCGACGTCGCGCAGAGCGCCGCCAACCTCGACCTGGAGCGCATCTCTTCCGTGCTGAGCGACACTGGCACGGCGATGACTCACGCCGACACCTCAATGAACGCCGCCGACCTGTCGGGACGCGTCTCGCAGGGGGCGCTGGCGACGCGCACCGCGCAGTACGCGCTTGCCTCCGCGTCGGGTCAAACTCCGCTCGCGCTCGACTTCACGCCCTCGTCCCTGGCGATTACGAACTCCGATTCGTGGCCGCGGGCGATCTTCAACATCTCCGGTTCCTCCTCGACCGCGCTGCCGGTGCTCCAGGTCTACGTGCAGGAGTCGGCACGCTCCGACTACCAGCTGACCAACTACGCGCGCCTCCTGGGAGGAACGCAGCTGACGCTGCCGCCCGTGGGAACCGGTTCCGCGTACGTGACCGGCACCTCCGAAGGATTCACGGTGAGTCCCGAAGCGGCGCTCGCTCAGTACATCACGATGCTCAACTCCGGGACGCAGGACACCTCGCAGTTCGTTGCGGACGAGTTCACGAAGTCCTACTTCTCGATCATCGAGGACCTCAACTCCTCGGTCAGCGCGGCCGGCTCTGTCACGCCGGCGGCGACCGCATCCGACTACCCGATCTCGGGTCTCGTCTTGCAGGACGGTTCGGCCCTGGTCGCCGCGAACTTCAAGTACACCCTGACCTACCAGCGCACCGTCGCCGGGGCCACCATGAGCCTGGGTGGCAACACGGCGGCGCTGAGCCAGTCGGGAGCAACCGTGGAAGGCAGTGCCGTGGCCAACTACCTGGGTACCGTCATCATGCGCATCCCTTCCAAGAGCGCGGGAGGAACCATTCAGATCGTCGGCGGCGAACGCTCCATCGCGTCGGTCACGCTGGATCCGTCCAACAACCCCGGCTGAGTTTCACCCTCAGCGCACAGCTCGTCCCCGTGGCCTGGCGGCGCGGGGACGACGCCTATCATCGTCACGTACACACCTGAGTTCACGATAGGACCACGATGAACACCCAGACTCCCGGTCACAACGCGCCCGAGGCGCCCGCGCCTACACCCGCCGATTCGCACGGCGCTATCGACCTGTCGACGCGCTCGGCCACGCCCGCGCCCGACGAAGCGGCTCCGACCGGCGAAGGCCTGCACATTCCGCTCATCACCTCCACCGACGAGGCGGGCTTCCAGGACGTCATGTCGACATCGCAGGCGGTCCCGGTGGTACTCGTCATGTGGTTGTCTCGGTCGCTCGAGTCGAAGCCAACGCTGGCCATGCTCGAGGAGATTGCGCGCGAGCACGCGGGCGCGTTCCAGCTGGTCGAGGTCGACATCGATCAGGCGCCGCAGATCGCCCAGGCCTTCCAGATCCAGGCTGTCCCCACGGTCGTCGCCCTCGTCGGCGGGCGCCCCGTCCCCCTCTTCCAGGGGAGCGCCGCCAAGGAACAGGTGCTCCCCGTCGTCTCCCAGCTCCTCGAGGCCGCCGCTCAGATGGGAATCACCGCGCGCATCGCGGTCGCCGCGGCCGACACCGCCGCTCCCATCCCGCCCGAGCACGAGGGACCCCTGGAGGCTGAGGCGCAGGGACGTCTCGAAGACGCGGTCGCGGCCTGGGAAAAGGTCATCGAGCTTAACCCGCGCGACGAGGCCGCGAAGTCTCACCTCTCGCGCGTGCGCCTGGCCGCCCGAAGCGCGCAGGCCGACGCCACCGACCCCGCGGCTCACGCGGATGCGCTTTTTGCCGCTGGGGACGCTGCGGGTGCCTTCGATGTGTTGCTCGATCTGCTGGCCGCCGCAAGCGACGATGAGGAGCGCGACGGGCTGCGCCTGCGCCTCCTCGACCTCTTCCGCGTTGCAGGCTCCACCCCCGACGTGACCAAGGCGCGCACGCGACTGGCGATGCTCCTCATGTGATCGCGCCGTCGCGCGCTTGGCAGCAAGCGCAGCGCGAACGAGGCCGGAGCAGGATCGCCTGCCCCGGCCTCGTCGTGTTGTCCTGGGTTAGCGCACCTGCGAGGCCGGTGCCAGCCACGCGGCGCCCAGCGGGGGAATGCGCAGCTGCGGCACGAGGGGAGGAGTGACCAAGCGATCGGTAGAGAACCAAGCGACAGGTCTTGAAATCGCGAGCAGGAATGCGAACATGCTCCTGACGCGAGGTTTGTCACGCCTCAGAAGGGCGTGGGGTTCAATGCTGTGAGGCGGAAGACCTCGGGGGCAGTCACGTACCCGGAGACGAGCGTCGTCGGGACGAGGATGAGATCCCGGTTACTATAGCGCAACAACATGCTCTTCACAAAGAACCGTTAAAGAACTTGTCTTGACAGTGTATAGAGTCGCTCGTTACAGTAAAGATGACAGTGAGGTCGGAAAAAGGGATAGCTGACATGAGGATAGCAATGCGCCTATCGTGCTGTGTTGTTCTGATCGTAGGCATGCTGTAACGATCTGGAATCGTCCTCATGAGGATTATCAGATTGCCCAATGTTTGGCTTGGTTGGGCTACGGTTCGAGGGGGTGAAACCGGTGAAGTGGTTCGTTATCGCCGCCATCTTCGTTGTCGTCGCCACCTGGTATGGCTGGCATTCGACGCACAGCGAGCTGACGAAGAAGATCGACCGAGAATCAGATCCCGAGGCTAGGCGCGAACTCATCAAGCTACAGGGACAGATAGACCGGGGGAGGGCGGGCCTCTAACCGCCCGACACCCACCACACCCTCGCTAGTAAGCACGGCGCGAACGAGGCCGGAGCAGGATCGCCTGCCCCGGCCTCGTCGTGTTGTCCTGGGTTAGCGCACCTGCGAGGCCGGTGCCAGCCACACGGCGCCCAGCGGGGGAACGCGCAGCTGCGCCGACACGGGACGCCCGTTCCACGGTGTATCCTCCGCGATGACGGAGCCGACGTTGACGACACCCGACCCGCCGAACTCTTCGGCGTCGGTGTTCAGGATCTCCACCCACTCGCCGCCGAAGGGAAGGCCCACGCGGTAGCCCTCGTGCGGGTTGCCGGCGAAGTTGGACACGCACACGATGACCTCGCGGTTGCCCTGCTCATCCGAGCCCTTACGCAGGTAGGAAATCAGGTTGTGGTCCCCATCGGAGGCGTCGATCCACTCGAATCCCGTGTAGTCATCGTCCCACAGAGCGGGGGAGGAGGTGTAGATGGCGTTGAGCCGCTCGATCAGGTGCGCGACGCCCGCGTGACCCTCCTGATCCAGCAGCCACCAGTCGAGGGAGTAGGACTCGTTCCACTCCTGCTCCTGGCCGATCTCCTGCCCCATGAAGAGGAGCTGCTTGCCCGGGTGACTCCACTGGTAGGCGTAGAGCGAACGTAGTCCGGCGAGCCGCTGCCACTTGTCCCCGGGCATCTTGGAAATGAGGGAGCCCTTGCCGTGGACCACCTCGTCGTGCGAGAGGGGAAGCACGTAGTTCTCGGAGAACGCGTACACGAGCGAGAAAGTTAGCTCGCCGTGGTGCCACCTGCGGTTGACGGGGTCCTCGCTGAGGTAGCGCAGGGTGTCGTTCATCCACCCCATGTTCCACTTCATGCCGTAACCCAGGCCGCCGCCGCTGGTCGGCGCGGTCACGCCGGGCCACGCGGTGGACTCCTCCGCGATCATCACGATGCCGGGGTGGCGGCGGTAGGCGGTCGCGTTCGCCTCCTGGATGAATTCGATGGCCTCCAGGTTCTCTCGCCCGCCGTACTGGTTGGGACGCCACTGACCATCCTTGCGCGAGTAGTCCAGGTAGAGCATCGACGCCACCGCGTCGACGCGCAGGCCGTCAATATGGAAGTCCTCCAGCCAATACAGGGCGTTGGCGACCAGGAAGTTGCGCACCTCGCGGCGACCGAAGTTGAACACGTAGGTGCCCCAATCGGGGTGCTCTCCGCGCAGCGGGTCCGGGTCCTCGTACAGGGGCGTGCCATCAAAGCGCGCCAGCGCGAAGTCATCCTTCGGGAAGTGCGCGGGAACCCAGTCCAAGATGACGCCGATACCCGCGCGGTGGAAGGCATCAACCAGGTAGCGGAAGTCATCCGGCGTCCCGTAGCGCGACGTTGGAGCAAAGTAGGAGGTCACCTGGTAGCCCCACGAGCCGCCGAAGGGATGCTCGGCCAGGGGCATGAACTCGACGTGCGTAAAGCCCATCTGCTTGACGTAGGGGACCAGCTCGTCGGCCAGCTCGCGGTAGCCCAGGCCCTGACGCCACGAGCCCGCGTGGACCTCGTAGACGGACATGGGGCCGGTGTGGACGTTGCGATCCTTGCGCGTCTCCATCCACTCCTGGTCCCCCCAGGTGTGGAAGTAGTCGGTGACCACCGAGGCCGTGGCGGGAGGAATCTCCGTGGCGCGCGCGAGCGGATCGGCCTTCTGGAACCAGTTGCCACCCGGCCCCTGGATCTCGAACTTGTAGCGCGCCCCCACGGCGACGTCGGGAACGAAGATCTCCCACACGCCCGAGGATCCCAGAGAACGCATCGACGTCGCGGAGCCATCCCAGTAGTTAAACTCGCCGACAACGCGCACCGCGCGCGCGTTGGGCGCCCACACGGCAAAGGCGGTGCCGGAGGTCTCGCCCAGCTCGTCGGTGTAAGTTGTCACGTGCGCGCCGAGAACCTTCCACAGGTTCTCGTGGCGGCCCTCGGAGATCAGGTAGGTGTCCATCTCGCCCAGGGTCGGCAGGAAGCGGTAGGGATCGTCGCGCACCGTCGTGTCTTCGCCGTAGGTGACGGACACGCGGTAGGGAGGGATCTCCTTGCCGGGCACGACCGTGACCCAAACGCCGCCTCGCTCGTGGGTGGCGGCGTAGGCTCCCGTGGGCGTGATGATGTCGACGGCGTCAGCCAGGTGGGCGACGGTGCGAATCGTAACGCCGGTGTCGCCGAGGTGCGCGCCGAGCACGGCGTGTGGCGAGTAGTAGGAGCCTGAGGCAACGGCGTCGAGGGTGTCGTCATTGACCGGGATCGGCGTAAGTTCGAAGCTCATGGATGTTCCTTACTCCAGGTGGTGTGAACCGCTCAGTTCACGGGTGTTTGTAGTCTATCGTCTGCCCGGCAAAAGAGGGAGGTGGATCTCATTTTGCCGGGCGGTTGAGGCGGCGCGGGGACGCCGGTGTTGCCCGGTTGCGCGCCGCCAACCCAACGCCGTCAGGCCTGTGCCCACGGGGAGGAGTGGGCGGGCTCGACCGTGAAGACGTGGCCGAGGCGAGTCACGGGGGACAGCGACACCCAGTTGGACGAACCCCACACGTAGGAGCGCCCATCCAGCTCGTCCACGACGGTGATGTGTCCGCCCGGCGTGGCCAGGCCCATGGCCTCCAGGTCGAGTTCCACCGAGGCATCGACGCCGTTGTGCGGATCCAGCGAAATGACGCAGATGACGGTGTCGGGCACGCCGTCGTGCGTGAACCGTCCGGGCACCTGGCGCGAGAATGCGACGAGGCTGTCCGAGGACGTGGGGTGAATGCGGATCTGGTGGAGCTGACGGAGCGCCGGATGCTTGGCGCGCGCCGCGTTGAGCAGCGTAAACAGGCGCGTAATCCCGATGTCGTCGGCGTCCGCCCACCGGCGCGGCCGGAACTCGTACTTTTCGTTGTCGTTGGGTTCCTGGAAGGACCCACGCGGCACATTCTCGACGAACTCGTAGCCCGAGTAGATGCCCCAGGTGGGCGAACCCAGCGCGGCAAGCATCGCGCGGATCGCAAAGATGGCCGTGCCCCCCTCCCACATCTGCGGGGTGAGGATGTCGTGAGTCGTCGGCCAGAAGGCTGGGCGCATGAGGTGCGCGGTGTCCTGGGAGACCTCGAGCAGGTAGTCTTCGATCTCCGTCTTGGCGGTCCTCCACGCGAAGTAGGTGTAGGACTGATCGAAGCCGATTGCCCCGAGGGTGCGCATCATCGCGGGGCGCGTGAAAGCCTCGGCGAGGAAGAGCGTGCCCGGGTGGGCGGCCTTGACGTCGGCGAGCATCTTCTCCCAGAACGGAATGGGCTTCGTATGCGGGTTGTCGACGCGGAAGATCGTGACCCCGTGGCGAATCCAGACCTCAATGACCGCCCGGATCGCCTCGTAGATCCCAGCCGGATCATTGTCGAAGTTCAGCGGGTAGATGTCCTGATACTTCTTGGGTGGGTTCTCCGCGTAGGCGATGGAGCCGTCGGCGCGGGTCGTGAACCACTCGGGGTGCTCGCTCACCCACGGGTGGTCGGGCGAGCACTGGAGGGCGAGGTCCAAGGCGACCTCCAGCCCAAGGCTGCGCGCGCGGGCGACAAACCGGTCGAAGTCGTCGAAATCACCGAGGTCGGGGTGGATGGCGTCGTGCCCGCCGTCGGGGGAGCCGATGCCGTAGGGGGAGCCGGGATCACCCGGGGCGGCGATCAGCGAATTGTTCTTGCCCTTGCGGTGGGTCGAGCCGATCGGATGGATCGGCGTCAGGTAGACAACGTCGAAACCCATCTCCGCGATGCGGGGCAGCTCCTCGGCGGCGCTGGCCAGCGTGCCCGAGACCCACGACCCGTCTGGGCGTTGGAAGGCTCCGGCCGATCGGGGGAAGATCTCGTACCAGGCGCCGGCGAGTGCCTTCGTACGGGCGACGTCGAGGCGGTACGTGCGCGAGGATCCGATGAGGTCGCGCAGCGGGTGATCGCGGAAGATGAGGCGCACGCGCGAGGAGATGCCCGCCGAGAGGCGCTGCTGGGCGGAGTGGGTGGTGTCGCGCAGGCGGCGGGCGGCGTCGTGGAGGACCTCGATGTCCGAGGCCGGGGGGCGCTCCTGCGTCGGGTTTGCCTCGGCATCACCGGCGGCTGCCCGCTCCATGAGGCGAGCGCCCTCTTCCAGCATGAGTTCCACGTCCACGCCCGCGCCGAGCTTGATGGTGGCGTCGTGGTGCCACGTGGCGTAGGGGTCGGACCAGGAGTCGACGCGGAACGACCAGGCGCCCGGCGCGTCCGCGGCGACCCATGCCTCGTAGCGGTCCAAACCGGGGGCGATGTCGACCATGCGCGTGCGGGAGTGCTCACCCCCGTCCGGGGTGAGGAGGACGGCTTCGGCGGCGAACGCGTCGTGTCCTTCACGGAACACGGTTGCGCGGATGGGGAAAGGCTCGCCTTCGGTCGCCTTGGCGGGAAGCGTTCCGTCCTCGACGACGGGAAACACTTCAATGATCGGGATACGGGGCAGCAGGTTCTCGCTCACAGGTCTCACACTAGCCTATTGGCACGCGCGAACGAAAGTGCGGTGTACGACGTGAAATGGCCGCGGTGATCCGCGCGTGTCGGGGCGGGAGAACCCCGTTGGCGCGACGCGCACAAAAACGCGGAGCAACCCGCAGGGGGCGCTCCGCGTTCCGACGAGGCGACGCCTAGTACCGTGCGCTCTCGAGGGCCGCCCAGATGGACGCACCAAAGACGACGAACACAATGATCGTGACGACGACGCCGATGATCTGCCAGATGAACACGGCACGCGCAAAGTTTCTCTTGGACGGGGAGGAAGCGGAGGACAGGGCGAGAACCAGGAGGTAGACGAAGCCAACCAGCGGGATGCCGCACAGGAAGAGGGTGATCATCCACCCGCCGACGCTATCGTCGGGATGCTCTGGGAAGTGACCGTAGGCCATGGGAGTCTCCAATCGCGTGAGGGTCAGTAGTTCATCTGCATGGCGGTGCGGACCTCGGAGAGGGTGCGATCCGCCTGCTCGTTCGCGCGTTCATTGCCCGCATGCAGGATGGACAGTAGGTGGTCCTCGTTGGCGATGAGCTCGGCCCGGCGCGCACGCAGGGGAGCGAGCATGTCGTTGAGGGAGTCCGTGACGAGAGCTTTGAGGGCTCCCGCGCCGCCGTCTCCGATGCGATCGGCGATCACCTCGGGGGCGTCACCGGTGGCGAGCGAGGCCAGCATCAGGAGGTTCGACACCTCGGGACGCCCCTCGGGGTCGAACGTGATGCGGCGCTCGGCGTCGGTCTTGGCCTTCTTCAGGATCTTCGCGGTCTCATCGGCGCTCATGCGCAGTTCGATCGTGTTCCCGCGCGACTTGGACATCTTCTGTCCGTCGGTGCCCAGCAACAGAGGGACCTCGGACAGGAGGGCCTCGGGGCGAGGGAAGACGGGATGCTCCGGGGTCGCGCGCCCGTAGCGCTTGTCGAAACGTTGAGCAATGAGGCGGGCCTGCTCCAGATGGGGGAGTTGGTCCTGGCCGACCGGGACAATGTTGGCCTTGCAGAAGAGGATGTCTGCCGCCTGGTGGACCGGATAGGTGAGCATGAGTCCGGTCATGGCGCGTCCCTCTGTGGCCTCCAGCTCCGCCTTGACCGTCGGGTTGCGGTGCAGCTCGGACTCTGTGACGAGGGAGAGGAAGGGGAGCATCAGCTGGTTGAGGGCGGGCACGGCCGAATGATTGAAGATCGTGGAGCGCTCCGGATCAATCCCGGCGGCGAGGTAGTCCGCCACCAGGCCCAGGACGCGCTCTCGAATCGGCCCCACGCCGTCGCGGTCAGTAATGACCTGGTAGTCGGCGACCAGCACCCAGGTGTCGACTCCGCGATCCTGCAGGAGGACCCGGTTGCGCAGGGTGCCAAAGTAGTGACCCAAGTGGAGGTGCCCCGTCGGGCGGTCACCCGTGAGGATGCGGAAACGCGAGGGATCCTGGTCGATGGCCAGGTCGATCTCGGCGCTGCGCGCCTTGGATCGAGCCAGGGAGGCATCGGAGGTGGAGGTTTCCAGGGCGTCTTCACTGCGTGTCATGCGTTGTTCCTAACGAGTGGATGGGGGAAGGGAAAACGTGGGTTCGCTCAGCTTTCCGGATGGAAGCATACGTCCGACAGGAGGATGGTCACGGAGAGAGCCTCGATGGACAGCGTGGAACGAGGGGTGACGTGCTCGACCTCGAGGGAGAGGTCACCCGGGTCGCGTAAGGTGCCGACGCCTCCCTGCGCGGGAGACTCCCACACGGTGGAGTATGCGATGAGCCAATCCAGGTCGTGTCCCGCCGGGAGGGTGACATGAGCGTCGTCAAGGTTCGCGTTGATGATGATGAGGGCGTCGCGATCGCCCCACTTCAGGCCGGATCGCAGTATCTGGAACGTGCGATGACGCGAGTCCGTCCACCCGTAGTCCGGCATGGGCGCGCCCTGGGCGGTGTACCACGACAGGTCGGGAATCGTGTCGCCGCCGTAGGGCTGGCCGGTGGCAAAGCGGTCGGGGCGCAGGACGGGGTGAGCCCTACGCAGTGCGATCAACCAGGAGACGGTGTCGATCTGCGCCTGCTGGCCCTCGGCCAGGTCCCAGTCGATCCACGAGATCGGATCGTCCTGGCAGTAGGCGTTGTTGTTGCCGTACTGGGTGCGGCCAAACTCATCCCCTCCCAGCAGCATCGGCGTGCCCGAGGAGACGAACAACGTGGCCAGGATGTTGCGCTGGGAGCGTGCCCGCAGGTCGGCGATCGTCATGTTGGAGAGGATCGCGTAGGGGGTTAGTGCGTTGGGGTGCGTCGCGTTGGACGCGAGAGTGCCCTCGACCCCGTGGTTCCACGAACGGTTGTCGTCCGAGCCGTCCCGGTTGTTCTCCAGGTTTGCCGTGTTGTGCTTGCGGTCGTAGGCGGTCAGGTCCGCCAGCGTGAATCCGTCGTGGGCGGTCACGAAGTTGATGGATGCCCGAGGTCCGCGCAGTCGCCCGAGTCCGTGTTCGAAGACGTCCTGGGAGCCCGATAGGCGAGTCGCCAGGTCGTTCGGCCCGGACACGACATGGCCCGAGGCCTGGGCGCGCACGTCCGCGAGCCAGAAGTTACGCAGCGCGCCCCGGTAGTGGTCGTTCCACTCGGAGAAGGGGACCGGGAAGTTGCCTGTCTGCCAGCCGCCGGGGCCCACGTCCCACGGCTCGGCGATGAGCTTGGCGTGCGCAAGGTCGTCATCGGTCGCCATGGCGATGAGCAGCGGGTGCATGGGACTGAATCCGGTCGCGAAGCGGCCCAGCGTGGCCGCCAGATCGAAACGGAAGCCGTCCACGCCCATGTCGCGGGCCCAGTAGCGCAGCGAGTCCAACACCATCTGGATCGCCTTGGGGTGGTCCACGTTCACGGTGTTGCCGGTTCCGGTCACGTCGATGGTCTGGACCGGACGCGAGGAGGTGTGTCGGTAGTAGAGATCGGAGTCCAAGCCTCGCCACGACAGCGAGGGGCCTGCGTCGCCTCCCTCGCACGTGTGGTTGTAGACGACGTCGAGGATGACCTCGATGCCGGCTTGATGCAGCAGTGACACCATGCCGCGGAACTCGTCGACAACGGCCTGGGCGCCTCCCGCCCGGGACTCGGCGGTCGCGTAGGAGGGCTCGGGTGCAAAGAAGGACAGGGTCGAATAGCCCCAGTAGTTCGTCAGGCCGCGCTCGGTGAGGAAAGGCTCGTCGCACTTGGCGTGCACGGGGAGCAGTTCGACCGCCGTGATCCCCAAATCCTTCAGGTAGGACACGGACGCCGGGTGGGCGAGGCCGGCGTAGGTGCCGCGCAGGCGCGGGGGCACACCCGGCATGTTCTTGGTAAAGCCCTTGACGTGAATCTCGTAGATGACGGTGGTCTCCCACGGCGTGTGGGGCCTGGGCGCGATGGGGAAGGACGGATCAACGACAACCGAGCGCGGCATGTGCGGGGCGGAGTCGAGGGGCGAGCGGCGCATCGGATACTCCGACGGGTACAGCTCCTCATCCACGCAGTGGGCGTACACCGCGGGCCGCAGATCAACAGCACCTTCGATGCCCCGCCCGTAGGGGTCAAGCAGGAGCTTGTGGGAGTTGAAGAACTTGCCGCCGTCGGGGTCCCAGGGGCCGTGGACGCGGAAGCCGTAGCGGGTGCCCGCGCCAAATCCGGGAATGTGGCCGTGCCACACGCCCGTGCGCGGACCCATCAGGGCGTAACGCGTCTCCGCCCCCTCCTCGTCGAAAATGCACATGTCCACAGCGTGAGCGTCCCGGGCCACCACGGCAACGTCAAGCCCATCCCCGGACGTGTACACGCCGATACGTGTCGGGGTCGGGTTGGGCGCGGTGACCCGCACAGTTGGGATGCGGGACGAGCCCGAACGCTCGGACATAGACGAGAGCCTCTTCCTGATGAACGACCGACCGTGCCGCGGCGGCGGGCACAATCGCCATCCATGATACGTGACCGTTAACGTCGGGGCTGGATTGGAGGTCTCGGCTCGACTATGAAGAGCAGCACGCGTCGGTGAGGGGACCCTCATGTGGGCGAGGGGCGCGGAGTATGGCACGCTAGAAGCCATGAGAATTGTCGTGTGTGTGAAGCATGTCCCCGACATGCAGTCCGAACGCCGCTTCGAGGGCGGCCGCCTGGTGCGCGGTGAGGACGATGTGCTCAACGAGCTAGACGAGAATGCCATCGAAGCTGCCGTCAGCCTGAAGGAAGCCGAAGAGGACGCGGGCCGCCAGGCCGAGGTCATCGCGCTGACGATGGGACCCGAAGACGCCGAGGATTCCCTCATGCGCGCCCTGCAGATGGGCGCCGACCGCGCCTACCTCGTGACCGACGAGTTCCTGGAAGGATCTGACGTCATTACGACGGCCTCCGTCCTGTCGGTGGCAATCGCCAAGATCGGGCAAGAGCTTGGCCCGGTTGACCTGGTACTCACGGGCATGGCATCCCTGGACGCCATGACCTCAATGTTGCCCGCGGCGCTCGCGGCCAAGGCTCACCTGCCCCTGCTGGGACTGGCTCGCACCCTGGCCATCTCCGATGGTGCCGCCGTGATCGAGCGCGGGGTCGACGGCTACACGGAGACTCTGCGTGCGGCACTGCCGGCCGTGGTGTCCGTCACTGACCAGATCAACGAGCCTCGATATCCGGCCTTCGCCGCGATGAAGGCCGCGCGCAAGAAGCCGCTGGAGCAGTGGGGGATTGATGACCTCGTCGAGGTTCCCGGTGGCGAGGCCCTGACGCTGCGTCGCGCCCTTTCCTCCGTGACTCACGGCGAAGAACGGACGCGCGACGGCTCCGGAACGATCATCCAGGACGCCGGCGAAGGCGGGCGCGCTCTGGCCGACTACATCCTTTCGGTGGTGAAGTGACATGACGCAGCAGATGAGTTCTCCGATTCTCGTTCTGGCCGACCAGGCGGGCGATCACCTGACGCCCCTGGCTCGACAGGCCGTGACGTTGGCCGCGTCCCTGACCTCCGCCGACGTTGTCGCCCTGTCCCTGGCCGCCACTCCCGATGTGGCCGCTCTGTCTGAGCTGGGCGCGACCCAGCTGCTGCACGCCGACTTGGGTGACGCGGCGCGTTCCTCGGTGGTCGCCTCCGACGCGCTTGTTTCCGCGCTGGCGACCGGCAGCTTTGGCCTGGTGCTCCTGTGCTCGGACTACCGCGGTCGCGAGATCGCCGGTCGCGTCGCGGCGCTGACCGAGGCGGGCGTGGTGTCCGGTGCGGCCTCCGTCTCCTTCGACGGCGGTGTCCTCCAGATCGGCAAGACCGCGCTGGGCGGCTCGTGGTCGATGCGCATCGTCCTCGAAGGCCAGACTCCCATCGTCGGCATCTCCTCGGGAATCATTGACGAGGCCCCCGTGGCTTCATCCGCCGACCTCGTCGCCCAGGAGCTCGCGGTCGCGCTCAGCGGTGAGGCCTCGGCAATTGAGGTCGTCTCAAGCGTCGCCGACGACTCCGAGGGCGTGTCCCTCCAGGACGCGTCGACGGTGGTGTGCGGCGGACGCGGCGTGAACGGAGACTTCGAGCTGGTTCGGTCGCTGGCGGACGCCCTGGGTGGCGCCGTGGGGGCGACTCGTGTCGCCTGCGACGAGGGATGGGCACCGCGCAGCGAGCAGATCGGGCAGACCGGCCTGACTCTCACCCCGAACCTGTACATCGGACTCGGCGTGTCCGGGGCGATTCACCACACGGTTGGCATGCAGTCCGCAGCCCACATCGTCGCGGTGTGTGACGACCCCGACGCCCCGATCTTCGAGATCGCGGACTTCGGCGTGGTGGGTGACGTCACCGAGGTGGTGCCCGCAGCGCTGGCCGCCATCGAGGAGGCGCGCGCCCAGGAGTGAGCGTCTATCTCGACCACGCGGCGACCACCCCGCTGCGCGAGTGCGCGCTCGAAGCATGGACCCGCGTCCAGCGCGACCTGAGCGCCTCTCCGGGCAACCCCGCCGCCCTCCACTTCGGAGGGCGGCGCGCCCGTCGCATGCTCGAAGACGCCCGCGAGCAGGTCGGGGCATGCCTCGGGGCCGACATGCACGAGGTCATCTTCACTTCCGGGGCCACTGAGTCCGACGCTCTGGGCGTCATGGCCGCGGCTCGCGCGATGCGCTCGCGCGATCCCGGCCGTGACCTCATCGTCGTCTCGGGCGCCGAGCACGACGCCGTCGCGAACCAGCGTCAGGTGGCCGCGCGGGAGGGATTCTCCTGGCACGTCCTGCCGCTCGGCGCAGATGGGGTCAGCGACACCGACTGGGGCACCGGTCCCGGCGCCGGTTCCCCGCCCACGGGTCGCGTCGCGGTTGGCTCGATGACCCTCGTGTCCTCCGAGATCGGCACGATCCAGCCCGTCAAAGGGTTTGCGTCGCGCGTGCACGCGGACGGCGGCCTGGCTCATAGTGACGTTGCCCAGGCGATCGCCACCATGGACGTGTCGTTTCGTCGCATGGGAGTGGACCTCATGAGCGTTGGCGGGCACAAGGTCGGCGCCCCGGCGGGCATCGGCGTCCTCGTCGCCACGCGCGGCATACCCATGGTGACCGACCGGCCGGGGGGCGGACACGAGCGCGCGATTCGGTCGGGAACCCCCGACGTCGCGGGTGCCTGCGCCCTGGCTGCGGCGCTCGATGAAACCGTGCGCGAGCGCCCCGCGTTCGCCCGCCGCTCCCGGCAGCTGCGCGAACACCTCCTCACTCACCTGCCGCTCGGCGTGGAGGCGACGGTGGAGGCCTCGGCCGCCTCCAGCGCGATCATTCACCTGTCCCTGCCCACCGCCCGCCCCGAGGCCGTGCTCATGGCTTTCGATATGGCGGGTGTCGCGGTGTCCGCCGGGTCCGCCTGTCACGCGGGGGTCACCCGCCCGTCCGCCATCGTGATGGCGATGGGGCGCAGCGAGGAGGCGGCGCTGGGGGTCCTGCGCGTGTCCCTCGGGCATGACACGACGCGCGCCGACATCGACGCTTTCCTCGGTGCCCTTCCGTCCGCCATTCGGGCGGGAGCATCCCTCGATGGAGTCACTCACGCCCGCAACCACCGTAACGAGGAAGGGTAGCGTATGCGAGTACTCGCAGCTCTGTCCGGCGGAGTGGATTCCGCTGTCGCCGCCGCGATGGCGGCCCAGGACGGCCACGATGTCGTCGGCGTCCACATGGCCCTGTCGTCTCAGCCGCAGGAGTGTCGGATTGGTTCGCGCGGGTGCTGCTCGGTCGAGGACGCTGGCGACGCGGCGCGTGCCGCGCAGATCATCGGTATTCCGTTCTACGTGTGGGATCTGGCCGAGGAGTTTGAGCAGACCGTCATCACCGACTTTGTCGCGCAGTACCGTGCCGGTCGCACCCCCAATCCGTGCGTGCGCTGCAACGAGTTCGTCAAGTTCCGCGAGCTGGCCAGCAGGGCCCACGCCCTCGGCTTCGACGCGGTGTGTACGGGGCACTACGCTGCAATCGTTGACGGGCCCTCGGGGCCGGAGCTGCACAGGGGAGCGGACGCGCTCAAGGACCAGTCCTACGTGCTGGCGGTCATGGGGCCGCAGGAGCTGGCTCGCGTCGTTCTTCCCCTGGGACAGGCGCCTTCCAAGGCGTGGGTGCGCGCCGAGGCCGAGCGCCTGGGCCTGGGCGTGTCCAACAAGCCGGATTCCTACGACATTTGCTTTATCCCCGACGGGGACACGCAGGGCTTCTTGCGCGCGCACCTGGGATCGGCCGAGGGCGAGATCATTACCCCCGACGGGCACGTGGTGGGCAGCCACGCCGGCTACTGGAACTTTACCGTCGGCCAACGCAAGGGCCTGCGACTCGGGGCGCCGGCGCCCGACGGACGCCCCCGCTACGTGCTGGAGACGAGGCCCGAGACCAACCAGGTGGTCGTGGGCCCCTCAGAGCTCCTGTCCATCTCCCGTATCCACGCGACGAACGCCGTGTGGCTCGCCTCCGACGACGCGGGGAACGAACCCGCCGACCTCTTCGTTCAGCTGCGCGCCCACGGTGCCCCCATCCCCGTGGCCGAACTGGTCCGCGACGAGGCCTCGGCCACGATCGATGTGGTCCTCGAGGATGGCGCGCGCGGCGTTGCCCGGGGCCAGTCGATGGTCGTCTACCGGGGTAGCCGCGTCCTGGGGGAGGGCACGATCGAGCGCGCCGAGAGATGAGGGGTCGCCTCCGGCTCAGGATGGCTGTCCGCGTTCATCGCCGCCCTCGCCGGGCGCGCCGAGTCTCGTCCCGATTGGCCCGATCGACGCGGGGCGCGGCGACGCGGCCGTGCCCATCGGTTACACTTGGGGACGCGTGCGAGTGGCGGAATTGGCAGACGCGCTGGATTTAGGTTCCAGTGTCTATGACGTGTGGGTTCGAGTCCCATCTCGCGCACCGGCAGCTGCCCGGTCGCACCGGGGGAGAGACACCCGATAGACTGGCTCGCATGAGCGCTGTGGAGATTGGCCAGAAGGCCCCAGACTTTACCGTCATGACCACGCAGGGAGAGTTGTCCCTGTCCGGGCTTCTCGCCTCGTCTCGTGCGGGCGTGGTCGTCTATTTCTACCCGAAGGCATCCACGCCCGGCTGCACCAAGGAGGCCTGCGACTTCCGCGACTCCCTGGCCTCCCTGCAGGGCGCGGGCTACTCGGTCATCGGCGTGTCCGCCGACTCGATGGCCGCATTGGAGCGCTTCAGCGAGAAGCAATCCCTGACCTTCCCCCTGGCCTCCGACCCCGAGCATCACGTTCTCGAGGCCTACGGCGCGTGGGGTGACAAGAAGAACTACGGTCGCACCTACGTGGGCATCATCCGCTCGACCGTCGTCGTGGCACCCGATGGGCGGGTGGCCCTGGCCCAGTACAACGTGAAGGCCACTGGGCACGTCGCCCGCCTGCGCAAGGCACTGGGCCTCGACTGAGGTCCGCGGCCGGAGACTCGGCTGCGTTACTCGCGGGGGAATGGCCCGGAGCGTGAACGTTGCGTGAGTGACAAGGGGAAAGCCCGTAAGATTGGAGTGAATTTCAATCAGTGAAGGAGTAACCCCCGTGTCCGAACCGCTACCCGCCGCGCCCGTCGGCGATGATATCGCCCTGGCGATCCGAGGACTCGTCAAGATCTACGGCAACCTCGTCGCGGTTGCCGACCTCTCGCTCGACATTCCGACCGGTTCCTTCTACGGGATCGTCGGCCCCAACGGTGCAGGTAAGACAACGACGCTGACGATGGCCACGGGCTTGCTCACCCCCGACCGCGGCACCGCGCTCGTGCACGGGGTTGACGTCTGGCAAGAAACCGATCGCGCGCGAGCCCTCCTCGGCGTCATGCCGGACGGGATGAGGCTCCTCGACCGCCTCTCCGGCCCGGACTTTCTGGTCCACGTCGCGATGCTTCGCGGCCTCGACGCCGACACCGCCCGCGAGCGCTCCCAGGAGCTGCTCGCCGCCCTCGACCTCGCCGAGGCCGGAAAGAAACTCATCGCCGACTACTCGGCAGGCATGACAAAGAAGATTGCCCTGGCAGGTGCGCTCATCCACTCACCCAGGGTCCTCGTCCTTGACGAACCCTTCGAAGCCGTCGACCCCGTCTCCGCGGCCAACATCCGCCAGATCCTCACGGACTACACCAAGCGCGGCGGAACAGTCATTCTCTCCTCCCACGTGATGGCCACCGTTCAACAGCTGTGCAGCCACGTGGCAATCATCGACAAGGGACGGGTCCTCGTGGCAGGCACGACCGACGAAGTCGCGCAGGGCGGAGACCTCGGTGAGCGCTTCACCTCCCTGGTTGGCGGCGTCCACGCGGAGGAGGGCCTGTCGTGGTTGGGCAACTGATCCGCCTGAAGTTCCAGATCATCTGGAACACGATCCGGCGCCAGACCGCCATCCTGGTGCTGTCGATCATCGGGGCGCTCTACATGGCTTTTGTCGGGGCGAGCGTCTACGTGGGACTCGCGTTCCTCGCCCGTTCCGAGGAAGCCGCCCAGGTGGCGCCTCTCTTTGCCTTTGCGGGCCCCCTCGTCATGGCTGCGTGGCTCGTGTTCCCCATCCTGTTCTCCTCCATGGACAACTCGGTGGACCCGGTGCGCTTGGCTCCTTTCATCGGGCCGAGCAAACGCCTTGCCACAGCCTTGGCGGCTGCGACTGCCATCGGCCCGGGCGGCATCTTCTCAGCCGTGATACTCGGCCTGCCGACATGGTTCGCCCTATGGCGTGCTCAGTGGCTTGAGGCGATCGGCTGGCTGATTGCCTCCGTCGCGTCCCTCGGCATCGCGGTCCTGTGGGCGCGCGCCGTCGGAACCTGGTTCGCGGTCCGGCTCAACACCTCCGGAAAAAAGGACCTGATCACGCTCCTCGGCGTCACCGTTTTCATGGTGATCATCACGCCGATGGGATATTGGGTGAGCGTCCTGAGCCGGAACTTCTCGGTTGATGCCTTCAGGGCCGGTGTGGAAGTGGCGCTGTGGACACCCTTCGGTGCACCCTTCGGGGTTGTCGCCTCCCTCGTCGAGGGAGCGTGGCTGGCGGCCGCTGGTCGCGCGGTGATCAGTGTGCTCACCGCGTACGTGGGATGGCGCGCGTGGGTCAAGGTCCTGGGGCCGGTCATGAGCGGATATGCGAACACAGTATCGGCTGACGCCGAGCGCGCAATCGCCGAGGGGCGCCACCTCATCGACGACTCCGTTGAGGTGGCCGAACGTACCGAGCGCGTGGCGCAAGCCCGCTCCGCGGGACTGCGCAGCGTCGACTGGTTTACTCGCCTGGGCCTCGGGCCTCGCAGCGCATCCCTTGCTGCGCGTACCCTGCGGTACTGGATTGTCGATCCGCGCCTGAACATGAGCTGTGTCCTCGCGGTGATCTTCCCGATCCTTGCGATCCTCATGGGACGCATTGATTTGGGAGGGCAAACCGTGATGTTCACCGGAGTTTTCCTGTACCTGGTGCCGATCACGATTGGACTGTCCACCGGAGCGCTCATGCAGTACGACTCGACGGGCGCCTGGATCGTCATCTCCTCGGGCATGAGTGGGCGCGAGGAACGACGGGGGCGCCTCATCGGCTCCCTCCCGGCGCTTCTTCCGCAGGTTGTCGGATACCTGATTCACGATGTCGCCGTGGGGGCGAGCGCCCAGGACTTCGTCTACCACCAGGTGATGGGTGTCATTTTCTTCGCCGGAGCGGCTGCCACGACTCTCATTGTCAATGCGCGGTGGGTCTACCCGGTTCAGCCTCCCGGCACCTCGCCGCTGGCCACCAAGGGCACGGGGTCCTTCCTGATGACTATGCTGCTGCAGCTCGTTGGTTTCGCGGGCACGGCCCTTCTTCAGGCGCCCTCGTACGTGCTCTTGGCGCTGGCGGCCTTTGGTCTTGTGCCCGCCTGGGTGGCGTTCGTCGTCGCCATCGCGTGGTCCGTCGTTGTCCTAGAGGTGGGCGTTCGCATCGGAGGACGCGTGTGGGACCGGTACGCCGTGGCGGCGTTGACGACGATTCGCAGTTGGCCCGGGCACTGATCGCGTTCCCGTCGTTGCATTGGGGCCGGGGTCGGGCGCTGAGGGCGCCCGGCCCCGGCTGTCTCCGTCGAGAGCATGGATGTCATTCTCCCGCGTGCAGTCGCGAGCGAACATTTGGCGAATCGGACCACTCACTGTGTATCAATTGAGACATCGACGAAAAACGTAGGCGGGAAGCAGCGATGGTGCAACGTGTTGTGCCCGCCTGTGCGTCACCTGGTGGAGGGACGATGTCGTTGGGTGGGTCGGACGTGTGTTGCGAGGGAGCAGCACGAGGTCGCTGCGACATGTCGTTGCCCGTCACCATGCCCCCGGCACCGTTTCCCGTCTGGGTGAACGTCGCGACGGATGCCTGACGGTGACGCTCTGAGCTCCGGTGCTGGTGAAGACCGCGCGCACTGGTCGACGGTGAACGACGCAGATAAGCTGTTCTCATGCGGATAGCTTGTTCGCTTGCGGATAGGCTACGAGGCTATCCACGTGTTCGTAACCTATCCGCCTGTTCGTAACCTATCCGCGAGCGCGTGCGCCACAGGTACGAAAAACCGGCGGTCACTGGGCCGCCGGCTAATCGCTGTGCGTCATGGGGGACTTGAACCCTCAACCCGCTGATTAAGAGTCAGCTGCTCTGCCAATTGAGCTAATGACGCGGGGGTTTTGCAACCGAGAGATAAATATACATGCGTGGCAGTGTGGTCGCAAGTTAGCCGACGTGGCCGTGTCCTATGTCGCACGCGGCAGGGCGACGGACGCCACCCCATACAATGGACCACGAAACGAAAGGGGAGGGCAGTGTCGCAAGCATCGAGCATCAATTCCACGGTCGCAGAGGACATCCTGAAGCTCGTGTGGTCGGCGGAGGAGGCCGGACGCGACGGGGTGAAGCCCAAGGACATTGCCGACCACATGGGAGTGGTTCCCTCGACCGCAACCGAGAACGTTCAACGCCTCGCGCGCCAGGGCCTCGTCGTGCACGAACGCTACGGGCGCGTCCGGCTGACCGATGAGGGGCGCGCCATCGCCCTGGGCATGGTTCGACGCCACCGGCTCCTGGAGACCTACCTTCACGAGGAGCTCGGATTCTCCTGGGACGAGGTGCACGAGGAGGCGGAGATCCTCGAGCACGCCGTCTCGCAGCGACTCCTGGATCGCCTGGACCGGGTGCTTGGCTATCCGAGGCGAGACCCGCACGGGGATCCGATCCCACGTCCCGACGGGTCGAGCGAGGCGGTACCCGGCGTCCCGGTGGCGGACGCGCCGCTTGGCAAGCGCGCGACCGTTGAGCGCCTACCGGACCGCGACGCGGGTGCCCTGCGCGCCTGGGAGCGCGGCGGCTTGATCCCCGGGGCGCGGATTGTGATTGTCGGGCGAGCGGACGCGGGGGTCACGGTCGCCCTCGCCGATGGACAGAGCGTGCTCCTTAACCCCATCCAAGCCTCGGAGGTCATCGTCCGGCACTAGCGCATTGCCGCGTCGGTGCCAGGGCAGCCGTCGCGGGAGGCTGCGCGCGGCCTCGTCCTCGTCCTCGTCGTCCCAGCGTCCGGGCGGCCGTCACCCCAGCGCGGCGGAACTCATCGAGGGCGGCACGTGTGCGCCGTGCCCGGCGGCGAGCAACGCGCCTCGCAGGGCGCTCATCGCGGAGTCGAGTTCCTCCTCGGAGGCGGGGGCAGCCTTCGACAGCAGCACATCCGTCTCGTCGCGAGCCGCGATGACGTGCAGGTGCGTGTGCGGAACGTCGAAGCCGGCGATGACGAGCCCGACGCGAGGAACCCCGAAGGCGGCCTTCTGGGCGATGCCGATCGTGCGCGCCACCGTCATCAGATGGGCGGCGACATCGGAGGGAGCGTCGGTCCACGCCTCGTAGGGGCGGCGCGGAACGACGAGCACGTGGCCGGGGGATGTCGGCTCGATCGTCGCGAAGGCGACGCACAGGTCGTCAGCCCACACGAAGCGTCCCGGCCACACGCCCGACATGATGTTCTCAAAGACTGTACTCATGCGACTATTGTCACCCACGGGCGCGCTCTTTTGTCGGTGGGCGCGCGCGGCGGCTTGCGCGACGGTGAACTACCCTTGTGGGGAGTATTGATACGCGACCCATCCAAGCAGAGGAACGCACAGATGAGCGACAATCCGCACGGTGCCCCGGCGCAGCGCTACACCGCCCAGCTCGCCGGCCAGATCGAGACGAAGTGGCAGGACCGCTGGGAGGAACTGGGAACCTTCCACGCCGATAACCCGGCCGGCCCCCTGGCGGGCCCCCTGGCCTCCCGCGACCCCTACTTCATTCTCGACATGTTCCCCTACCCCTCGGGCAAGGGGTTGCACGTGGGGCACCCGCTCGGCTACATCGCGACCGACACGCTCGCGCGCTTCCGGCGCATGAGGGGCGACAACGTCCTGTACACGATGGGATACGACGCATTTGGACTCCCGGCCGAGCAATACGCCGTTCAGACCGGCCAGCATCCCGCCGTCACCACCAATCAGAACATCGCGAACATGCGTCGTCAGCTGCGCCGCATGGGACTCTCGCACGACTCCCGACGCTCTCTGGCCACGACCGACATCGAGTACGTCCACTGGACCCAGTGGATCTTCCTCCAGATCTTTAACTCCTGGTTCGATCCCTCCGCCACTGCCCCCGACGGCTCGATCGGTGCGGCGCGTCCGATCGACGAGCTGATCGCCAAGCTGGAGTCGGGGCAGGTGCGCCCCGCCGACGGGAGCGACTATGCGACACTGAGCCGCGCCGAGCGAGCCAAGGTCGTTGACTCCTTCCGCCTCGCGTACGTGTCCGAGGCGCCCGTCAACTGGTGCCCCGGCCTGGGCACGGTCCTGGCCAACGAGGAAGTCACCGCGGACGGGCGATCCGAGCGCGGCAACTACCCGGTGTTTAAGCGCAACCTGCGCCAGTGGATGATGCGCATCACCGCATACGGCAAGCGCCTCGCCGACGACCTCGAGACCATTGACTGGCCGGAGAAGGTGCGCACCATGCAGCGCAACTGGATCGGTCGCTCCGAGGGCGCCACCGTCCGATTCGACGTTCCGGGAGCCCGTGAGGTCGGTGCCTCCCACGCCAGCCTCGACGTCTACACGACGCGCCCGGACACGCTGTTCGGCGCAACCTTCATGGTCGTCGCACCCGAACATCCGATCCTTGGAGGAACGGCCGGAGGGGACGAGGAGGACGAGGCCGCGCTCACCCTGCCCGAGGCATGGCCCGACGCAACCAAGGACGCGTGGACGGGCGGCGCCCCCAACCCTCGCGTGGCCGTGAGCGCCTACCGCGCCCAGGCCGCGGCGAAGACCGAGGCCGAGCGCGCAGACGAGGAACGCACGAAGACCGGCGTGTTCACCGGCCTGTTCGGCATCGACCCCGTCAATGGACGCAAGGTGCCGATCTTCGTCGCCGACTACGTCCTGTGGGGCTACGGCACGGGCGCCATCATGGCGGTTCCCGCCCACGACGACCGCGACTGGGAGTTCGCCCGCGCCTACGACCTGGACGTCGTGCGCACCATCGGGCCGGCCGACGACCCCTACGGGCCCGACCTGAACGAGGGCGCGTACACCGGCGACGGCGTGGCCGTGGACTCGGCGAACGATGAGATCGACCTGAACGGTCTGGGCAAGGACGAGGCGAAGGCCGCCATGACCGCCTGGCTGACCGAGAAGGGCCTGGGCCACCGCACCGTCACGTATCGGCTGCGCGACTGGCTGTTCAGCCGTCAGCGCTACTGGGGTGAACCCTTCCCGATCGTGTGGGACGAGGACGGCGTGGCGCACGCGCTGCCCGAGGAGATGCTTCCCGTCCAGCTTCCCGAGGTGTCCGACTACAGTCCGCGCACCTTCGAGGCGGACGACGCGGCCTCCGAACCCGAGGCGCCCCTGGGGCGGGCCGAGGAGTGGGTCAACGTCACCCTCGACCTGGGCGACGGACCCAAGCGATACCGCCGGGAGACCAACACGATGCCCCAGTGGGCGGGGTCGTGCTGGTACGAGATGCGCTACACGGATCCCACGAACCCGGATCGTTTCGCAGGCGCGGAGAACCTGGCGTACTGGATGGGTCCGCGCGATGGCAAGGCCAGCGGCGGCACCGACATGTACGTCGGCGGCGTCGAACACGCGGTCCTCCACCTGCTCTACGCGCGTTTCTGGCAGAAGGTCCTCTTTGACCTGGGGCACGTTCCCGACTCCGAGCCCTATCACAAGCTGTTCAACCAGGGGTACGTCCAGGCCTACGCCTACACGGACGCGCGCGGCCAGTACGTGCCCGCCGACGAGGTGGAGGGCGACGAAGCGTCGGGCTTCACCTACCGCGGTGAGCCCGTTGCCCGCGAGTACGGCAAGATGGGCAAGTCCCTGAAGAACATCGTCACTCCCGACGAGATGTACGACGCCTACGGCGCCGATGTCTTCCGCGTGTACGAGATGAGCATGGGGCCCCTCGACCTGTCGCGCCCGTGGGACACCCGGGCCGTGGTGGGCTCCCAGCGTTTCCTGCAGCGGCTGTGGCGCAACGCGGTTGATGAGGAGACGGGCGAGGCCACCGTGACGGAGGAGCCCGTCGACGAGGCCACGCGACGCCTGGTTGCCCGAACGATCGCCGAGGTCACCGAGGAGTACGAGAACCTGCGCATCAACACGGCCCTGTCCAAGCTCATCGTGCTCAACAACCACCTGACGGGACTGGACGCCGTGCCGCGCGATGCCATCGAGCCGCTGATCCTCATGCTCGCCCCCGTCGCCCCCCACATCTGCGAGGAGCTGTGGAGCAGGCTCGGCCACCCCGAATCCCTGGCTCGCGAGCCCTTCCCCGTGGTCGAGGACGCCTCGCTGCTGGTCGAAGACACGGTCACGGCGGTCATCCAGGTCAACGGCAAGGTCAAGGCGCGCATCGAGGTCTCACCCTCGGTCACGCCCGACGACCTCACGGCCGCGGCGCTGGCCGAGGCGCCCATCGTCAAGGCGCTGGGCGGGTCCGACCCCCTCAAGGTCATCGTGCGCGCGCCGAAGCTCGTCAACGTCGTCGTCAAGAAGTGAGGTCGCATGCCTGAAGGCGATGCCGTACGTCGCCTAGCCGGAACCCTCGACGAGCTTTTCGTCGGGGGAACCGTCTCGGCCTCTTCCCCGCAGGGGCGTTTCGCGTCCTCGGCCTCTCTCCTCGACGGGTGGGTGATGCAGCGGGTGCGGGTGCACGGAAAACACATGTTCATCGGCTTCGTCGCGCCGCAGCCCGGTCACACCTACGAGGCAGGGGTGGAACTCCTGGAGGGAGCAGCCGCCGGGAGCGGCGAACCCATTCTGGGTGAGGACGCCCCCTGGCCCAACCACTGGGTGCACATTCACCTGGGGCTGTACGGGTGGTGGCGCTTCAACGGCGACGAAACGGTCGTCGACGAGGGGCACGGGGTCGCCCACCGCATTCCCAATGTCGCGCTCGGGCAGTGGAACGGGCACTCCGAAACCCGGTGGGGCGAGGGATTCGGCGAGGCCAAGGCGGGGGAGTGGGAGCCCCCCGAACCGGTCGGCGCCGTGCGCCTGCGCCTTGTCAACGACCACGCGGTCGCGGACCTGGTGGGACCCAACAGGTGCGAGCTGATCAGCGACGAGGAGCGCCGCGCCGCCGAGGCCAAGCTCGGCCCCGATCCGCTCGACGCGGGGGCCCGCTCCGACGCCGAGGCCGCTGAGCGTTTCGCCCAGGTGGCGCACGCCAAGCGGCGCTCGATCGGCGAGATCGTCATGGATCAGTCCATCATCGCCGGGGTGGGCAACATCTACCGCGCGGACGCGCTATTCCTGGCGGGAATTTCGCCCTACCGCAAGGGTGCCAATGTCTCACTCAAGCGCCTGCGCGACCTGTGGGTCCTCATCTGCGACCTCATGAACCGGGGGCTTGCGGCCGGGCGGCTCGACACGATGGATCCCGACGAGGCTCCGAACCCGCCCATTGAGGGCGACGAGGAGGCATCGCGTTGGTACGTCTACCACCGCACCGGACGCCCCTGCCTGCGCTGTGGGACGCCGATTCGCGAGGCGCTCATGCAGAATCGCCGCCTCTTCTGGTGCCCATCCTGCCAGCGCTGAGCGCGGGAAGGCGCCCGCGGCGGGGCGCCGACCCCACGGGCGTCGGCTAGGCGATCTCCTCGAAGCCCAGGACCGAGTAGAGTTCGTTCGCCCCGCCGTGGCGCGAATCGAGCCGTAGGGCCAGGCTGCCGAAGCCCCACGAGGCACAGCGGCCGGCGACCTCAGCGACGAGCGCCGTCGCGATGCCGCGCCTACGGTAGTCGGGAGCGACGATCAAGTCGACCACGAAGGGACCGTCCGGCGCGTCGTCCCACGGGGATTCTCGCACGACGAGGATCGCTCCGACGAGAGTTCCCCCATCCCACGCGCCCACGAAGGAGTCTTCCGTGGTTGCGCCGAAGGCTCCTTCGAAGGTCAGGCGAAGCTCCTCGGAGGTCTCCAGGAGGGCCTCGGGGGTGACGTCGTCGCCGTATGCTTCGAGGGTGAGCACCGCGAGAGCGGGAATGTCGAAAGTCGTGAGCGTGGCGATCTCAATACCCGGGGGGCGAGTCGCCGCCGACAACGCATTCAGTGGGGCATGTAGAGTGCGAGCTTCCATAAACCAACTATAGGTGAGGGCGCTCACTTTGTCACGGCTCGTGGCGTCGGGTGGCGCGCGGGTCACCCACGAGGCAGTCGGGAGGCGGGTGCCACCGAACCGCGGGCACCGACTCAGATGTAGAGCGCGGGCTCGTCGAAGAAGTAGTTGGGATCCACGATGAGGTCGCGGTCGCGCGTATCCTTCTCGGGTTTGGGGAGCAGGCGCGCCGGAACGCCGATGGCGACGTTGCCGCAGGGCACGTCCTTGACGACGACGGCGTTGGCGCCGATCTTGACTCCGGTTCCCACGGTGATGGGACCCAGGACCTTCGCGCCGGCACCAATCATGACATGGTCGCCCACGGTGGGGTGACGCTTGCCCGGCGTCATCGCCACCCCGCCGAGCGTAACACCGTGGAAGATAACAACGTCGTTCCCGACCTCGGCGGTCTGACCGATGACGACTCCCGTTGCGTGATCAATGAAAACGCGCCTGCCGATGCGCGCCTCCGGATGGATGTCGACGCCCGTGAATGCGCGGGCAGCGGAGGAGAGGAAGCGGGCGGGCGTGCGGGCTCCCCGCTGCCACAGGGCATGGGAGACCCGGTGGGTCCACAGGGCGTGAACGCCAGGATAGGTCAGGGCTATCTCCAGGGAGGATGTCGCCGCTGGGTCGCGCCGTCGCGCCGTGAAGAGGTCTTCTCGAAACAGGCCGAGCGCCTTGGTAGGAAGCGCTCGAGAGAGCGTGCGCGCCAGAGCGCGTACGGTGAGTGTCACGGGGTCCTCCTGCGGGATCGACTGGTGTACGAAACGCTCGGGTGGCTTCGAGTATTCCATCGAAAGCCACCCGAGCCGTCGCGAGTGCTCAGTCCTCCAGGCCGGCGAAAAGCGCGGTCGACAGGTAGCGCTCACCCGTGTCGGGTAGGAGCGTCACGATCTTCTGTCCGGCAAACTCGGGGCGAGCCGCCACTGCCGCCACGCCGGCGAGCGCCGCTCCGGAGGAGATTCCCACGAGGAGTCCCTCCTCGGCGGCCGCGCGGCGAGCGAACTCCAGGGCGCTCGCCGTCTCGACGGAGATGACCTCGTCGACCACCGAGGAGTCGAAGGTCTCTGGCACGAAGTTGGGCATGAGTCCCTGGATGCCGTGAGGGCCGGGGTTCCCGCCGGTGAGGAGGGGGGATTCGGCGGGCTGAACCGCGATGATACGCACGTTCGGGTTCTTGCCCTTGAGGACCTTCGCCACGCCCGAAATCGTTCCGCCCGTGCCCACGCCGGCCACGAAAACGTCGACCTGGCCGTCAGTGTCCGCCCAAATCTCTTCGCCCGTGTGCGCGACGTGTGCCGCGGGGTTCGCGGGGTTTGTGAACTGGGAGGCGATGATCGCGCCGGGCCGCTCGGAGGCGATGTGCTCGGCTTCGGCAACGGCTGCGGACACGCCGCCCTTGGGGTCGGTGAGGACGAGTTCGGCGCCGAAGGCGCGCACGATCGCTCGGCGCTCCACCGACATGGAGGCTGGCATGACGATCACGACCTTGTAGCCGCGCGCCGCGCCGACCATGGACAGGGCGATTCCCGTGTTGCCCGACGTCGCCTCGACGATGGTACCGCCGGGGCCGAGGGCTCCCGCCGCCTCAGCGGCATCGATGATCGAGCGGGCGATGCGGTCCTTGACAGAGGAAGCCGGGTTGAAAGACTCAACCTTGGCGACCACGTCAACGCCTTCACCGACGACGTGGTTGATCCTAACGAGGGGGGTGGCGCCAATCAGATCGGCGACGGTGGAGGCGATACGTGCCATGTGAAGTCCTTCCAGAGGCGTTTGTGCACCACGATTGTCATACCGCGCTCGGGGGCGCGTCTAGTTCAACCCGGCGCGTTTCCACGTAGCGAAACTTTGCGACACCCACCGAGGCTTGGGCGAGGCAGGCGTCGAAGCTCTCGCGGCGCGCAGGCTCGATCGCGATCGTGAGGCTCACCCGGGATGCCCACACGGTATCGAGCACGGTAGCGCCCTTGGCGCGCAGCTCCCCCTCGATGCGTCCGGCGTCGGAGGGATCCAGGTCGGTTCGTAGCACACAGCGGTCGGCGAGGTAGGCGATGCGGGCGGAGGCCACCGCCTCGGACACGGAGGTCGAATAGGCGCGCACGAGGCCGCCCCCGCCCAGGAGGATCCCGCCGAAGTAGCGCGTCACAACCGCCGTCGCGTTCCAGGTGTTGGAGGCGCGCAGGGCCTCCAACATCGGCGTGCCCGCCGTGCCCGAAGGCTCGCCGTCGTCGGAGGAATGCTGCAGGGGAGCGGCGTCCTGTGGGTCAATGAGGTAGGCCGAGCAGTTGTGACGTGCCTGCGGGTGATCTGCCTTCACCTCGTCAATGAGGGAGCGAGCCTCCTCGGGCGTGTCCGTCCTGGCTAGCGTCGTGATGAAACGGGAGCGTTTGATCTCGATCTCGTTGGTCAGGAGGGTGCCTGCGGCGAGCGTGCGAAGAACGGCCATGCGCCCAGTCTAGGTGAGGCCAACTCTGCGCGGTCTGTAACCAGGATCGCAGGCGCGCGACCAGGCGCGGTGTGCTCGCGGCTATCGACCGTGGTAGTCTGGTCGGGTTGTCGCCGTGCGCTCGCGTGGCGCACCGAATCAGAAGAGTCGTCGAGAAAGAAGAGGAGCGGTAAGACATGGCAGTTCCCAAGCGCAAGATGTCCCGTGCGAACACCCGCACCCGCCGGTCTACCTGGAAGGCTGATCTTACCGAGCTGAACACCGTCAAGGTTGCCGGCCGTGAGATCCGCGTGCCCCGCCGCCTGGCCAAGGCCTACAAGAATGGCCTCCTGGACGTCGAGGGCTGACCTCGTATCCACGCACGGGCCCGGGACTGCCGTCCCGGGCCTTTGTCATGCCCGCAATTCCTGAATACGTGCCCCCGGCCCCATCGGTCGTCGGCGCGCGTCTCATACGAGTACCCGAAAAGGAACGCACATGAGCCTGCCACTGTCTCTGCCCGCCGCGAGCGTGGGAGTGGGCCACGGCCTCGTCGCCGCGTCGGCAATGAGTGACACCGAGGGCGTCATCGTCTCCCTCTTCCTGATTGCCGCCGCTTCGGCCATCGCGCCCCTGCTGTCCTCGCTCACGCGCAAGCGCGTGCCCGACGTCGTCTGGCTGCTTATCCTTGGCGTCATTATCGGGCCGAACGTTCTGGGACTCGCATCCCTGACCGAGCCAATCTCCGTGTTCCGCGAGGTCGGCATGGGCATGCTCTTCCTCATCGCGGGCACCGAGATCGATGTCGAAGAGGTGCGCGGCCGGGCGGGCAGGCGCTCGCTGCTCACGTGGCTCGTGTGCTTCGGTATCGGCATGGCCGTCTCCTGGGCGGCGGTGGCCGCGTCGGGTACGACGGGGGTCGCCACCGCGACGTACATTGCCCTGGCCATTGCGCTGACCTCGACGGCGCTGGGCACGCTGCTGCCCATCCTCATGGAGGCCGGCGTCATGGGGACGACGATCGGCAAGGCCGTCCTTGTCCACGGCGCCGTCGGCGAGCTCGCGCCCATCATCGCCATGTCGCTGCTATTGTCGGCACGTAGCCCCTGGGCCGCGGCGATCGTTCTGTTGGTATTCGCGCTTGCCACGGTCCTTGCGGTCGCTATCCCGACGCGCTTCATCCTCAGGCATCCCGCGATCGGGCGGACGATCCTGCACGGGGCGCAGACCTCGCAAAAGACGCTCATGCGCGTTGTCATGGTCGTCCTCACCGGCCTCATGGCGCTGTCTGCGGTCATGGAACTGGACATGGTACTTGGTGCATTTGCAGCTGGCATCATTGTGCGCGCGCTGGCACCCGGCAACTTCACGATGGTCGAGGGCGAGCTGCGCACCCTCGGCTTCTCCTTCCTCATCCCGCTGTTTTTCGTCACCTCGGGTATGAACATCTCGCTGAGTGCGGTCGCGAGCTACCCCTTCCTGCTCGTCGCCTTCGTCGGCGCGATCCTTGTGGTGCGCGGCGTGCCCATCGTCCTTCTGGAACGCTTCCGCGGGTCGATCGAGCGCGTCAGCTGGACGGATGCCACGCGCATCGGTCTGTATGGTGCGACCGGCCTGCCGATCATCGTTGCCGTCACCGAGCTGGGCGTATCGACGGGTGTCCTGCCTTCGTGGTTCGCCTCCCTGCTCGTCGTCGCGGGCGCGATGTCCGTGCTGCTCTTCCCGCTGCTCGCCTTCCTGCTGGGGCGCGCTGGTGGAAAGGTGCGCTAACCTCCGCTAGTCTTACAGACGGCGCGTAGGCGCCACGCCTCCGTAGCTCAATGGATAGAGCAAGGGCCTTCTAATCCCGAGGTTGCAGGTTCGAGTCCTGTCGGAGGCGCCGTACGCGGTCTCGGCCCCGCCGAACCCGCCGTCCTCACCCGATGCCCCGCCCGGGGGACGCCTCGGCGAACGCGGGCTCACCGCCGTTGCCCGCCGCGTGAGACCGAGGGGAAGGCGCGGCCTGTCACAAACGCCCGTCACGTGGAATGCGCATGCGGGCGTAGCGGGGCGCCGGAGATACTGGGGCCATGAACGCACGACTAAACACCGCCCGTCGCATGTGCGGGTCGATTCGTGCCCGAATGTGCGCCTGACACCGACGTTCGCCATTCGCCAGGTTCCCGATGCAGCCGTCAGCACACGACGACGCCACCGTCGCATCGGTGCCGCAAGCCGAGAGTTCCCCCGTGCCCTACACAGACGACACCTACGCGTGCCCCTGCACCCACGATCACGAACCCACCCTTCTTTCCTTCGAGGTGATGCCCCCGCGCAAGCCCTCGCTGGAAGCCCCCTTCTGGAAGACCGTCGATACCCTGCTCAGCGTGCGGCCCGACTTCATGTCTGTCACATACGGGGCGGGCGGAAAAGACCGGTCGAATGCGCGTTCGACCGTCCACCGTCTCGTCGCAGACACCCCGATTCAACCCATCGCCCACCTGACCTGCGTCGGTAACTCCACCGACGAGGTCGTTTCCACCGTCTACGACTACCTCGACTCGGGCGTGCGCACCTTCCTCGCCCTGCGCGGAGATCCGCCGGCGGGCGAGAACAGCTGGGAGCCCGGTCCCGGCGGCGTTGGCAGCGCAACCGAGCTGATCCACCTGATCCGAACCGTCGAGAAGCGCCGCTGTGACGCACACCCGGGCGAAGCCCTGCGCTCAGCCTTCAAGCCCCTCACCATCGCCGTGGCAGCGTTCCCGGCGGGAAACCCGGCGGCGGGAACGACGCCCGCGCAGGAAGTGGAACGCCTCCTCGTCAAACAGGCTGCGGGTGCTTCCTTCGCCATCACCCAGCTTTTCTGGGATGCGGACGTCTACGCGTCCTTCGTGGAGCGTGCCCGCCGGGCGGGAGTCACCCTGCCGATCGTGCCCGGTCTCCTGCCCGCCACCGACCCGGCCCGCCTCCGCAGAGTCCAGGACCTCACGGGCATCGAGGTCCCCGGGCACATCCTCGCCGCCCTCTCGGACCGCAGCGACCAGGAGGCCAGGTACGCCTTCGGCGCCGCGTTTGGCTCCCGCCTCGTCCACGCCGTTATCGACGCGGGAGCTCCCGGCGTCCACCTCTACACCTTCAACCAGGCCAGGCCCGTCCTCGACATCCTCGCCCTCATGGGCGTGGGGCCCGACCCCGATCGGTCCCCGGCCTCGCCTCCCGATACCCGCGCCTGAGCGATTGACCACCCCGCGGCAGGGAGCGGGCCAGCCCCGCGCATGCCGAATGAGTAGCACCCCTTAGGAGAACACTATGTCTGCTGCCCCCGCGCAGTTTCCCACTGCCACGATCCTGGCCTACCCGCGCATCGGCCGCGAGCGCCAGCTCAAGCGTGCCCTCGAGGCGCGCTGGGCCGGACGCATCACCGATGCTGAGCTGACCCAGGCCGCCGATGAGCTACGTCGGGAGAACCTGGCGCGCCTGGTTGAGCTCGGCCTGGGCGCGACGGACGCCTCGCTGGCCGACGCGCCCTCCCTCTACGACCACGTCCTGGACGCGACCATTCTCCTGGGTGCGATCCCGCCGCGCTTCGCAGGACGGGAAGGTCTCGACCTTTACTTCGCGCTCGCGCGCGGCGACGACCAGGTGGGTCCTGAAGAGATGACGAAGTGGTTCGACACGAACTACCACTACCTGGTCCCCGAGATTGGCCCCGACACCCCCCTGCACTTCGCGGACGACACTCTCACCCGTCGATTCGTGAGTGCCCGCGAATGGGGATACGTGACACGTCCCGTCGTCGTTGGGCCGGTCACCTACCTCGCGCTGGCCAAGGCGGACCCGGCCACCCCCGATTTTAATCCGCTCTCGCGCATCGACGAGGCCGTGGCAGCCTACGCGCAGGCGCTGGCCTCCCTGCACGCCGCGGGAGCCCCGTGGGTCCAGCTTGACGAGCCGGCCCTGACATCGGACAACCTGTCGCGTCCCCGCGCCGAGCTGTCCGAGTTGGCGGCGCGTGTCTACGAACGCCTGGCGGCCCGGCAGGATCGACCCCGGATCCTGCTCACGACCCCCTACGGCGACGCCTCCGACGCGATCGGCGCGTTGGCCGCCACCGGCGTGGAGGCTATTCACGTGGACACCCTGCGTGGCTCCCTGCCGGAGGGTGCGGACCTGTCGGGCGTGACCCTGGTCGTGGGCGCGGTTGACGCGCGCTACATCTGGCGGGCCGACCTGGCCGCCCTGCGCGCCACCCTGGCGCGCGCGCAGGAACTTGGTGCCGCGCGGGTTAGCGTCGCCACCTCCAACTCCCTGCAGCATGTCCCTCACGACACCGCCCTTGAGACGTGGGACGATCCCACGCTCAACGAGAACCTTCACGCGTGGCTGGCCTTCGCCGACCAGAAGGTCACCGAGGTCGTCACGCTGGCTTCCGGCCTGCGCGAGGGCTGGGACGTCATCGATGCCGAGGTCGCCGAGGCGACGCGCGTCCTCGAGCAGCGGGCCGCCGCCCCCGGAGTGGTGCGCCCCGACGTCCGCGCGCGCACCCAGGCGCTGACCGACGCCGATCGCACGCGCGAGCCCTACCTGGAGCGCGAGGCGGCACAGGCCCAGCGCCTGCACTTGCCGCCCCTGCCGACCACGACGATCGGTTCCTTCCCGCAGACGACCGAGATTCGCCGCGCTCGCGCCGCCAACGCGCGCGGGGAACTGACCGACGCCGACTACGAGGCGCGCATGCGTGAGGAGATCGCCTCCGTCGTGTCTCTCCAGGAGGAGCTCGGCCTTGACGTCCTCGTTCACGGCGAGGCCGAGCGCAACGACATGGTCCAGTACTTCGCGGAGCTCCTTGACGGCTTTGCCGCCACGCGCAACGGCTGGGTCCAGTCCTACGGATCGCGATGCACGCGCCCCTCGATCCTGTGGGGCGACGTGTCTCGACCGGCTCCCATGACGGTTGGCTGGACCACCTACGCCCAGTCGCTCACCGACAAGCCCGTCAAGGGAATGCTCACCGGTCCCGTCACGATCATCGCCTGGTCCTTCCCGCGCAACGACCTGCCTCTGGCCGAGGTGGCCGACCAGATTGGCTTGGCGCTGCGCGACGAGGTGAGTGACCTCGAGGCCGCGGGAATCGCCGCCATCCAGGTCGACGAACCGGCGCTGCGTGAGCTGCTGCCTCTCGACGCCGACCGGCACGCCGACTATCTGGCCTGGTCCGTGGGTTCCTTCCGCCTGGCGACCTCCTCGGTGCGCCCCGATACCCAGATCCACACCCACCTGTGCTACTCCGAGTTCGACGTCGTCATCGACGCCGTGGACCACCTGGACGCGGACGTGACCTCCATCGAGGCGTCCCGCTCGCGCATGGATATTCTGCCGGCCGTCGCCGCTCACGGTTTCGAGCGCCGGCTCGGCCCGGGCGTCTGGGACATCCACTCCCCGCGGGTGCCCAGCGCGGAGGAGTGCACCGAGCTGCTCCAGCGGGCCGTGGCGGCGCTGGGCGTGGAGAAGGTGTGGGCCAACCCGGACTGCGGGCTGAAGACGCGCGCTTACGCCGAGACCGAGGCGAGCCTGCGTCACCTGGTGGAGGCGGCCCGCCGCGTGCGCCCCTGAGCCCGGCTTCGCCCCTTCGTCGAGATCGGTCGGGTTCCGGCTCGAGATCGGTCGGGTTCCGGCTCGAGATCGGTCCGGTTCGACGGAGCCGGCGGCCCGCCTCGGGGTGAGAGAGAGCCCCTGTCTCAGGGAGAGTCAGGGCGGAGGCATGCCGTCGTCAAAGTCCCGGCACAGGACGGTGGCCGAGGCTCGTCCTGCGCGCTGCCGCCCGGCGGCGTCGAGTCGTCGTGAGGAGCGCATGTGGACGCCATCAGCAGGATCGTCGATCTCATCGGCACCGTCTCCGACGCCGGGGCGTTGCTCACGGCCCTGGGTCCCCGGCTACTGGCCGGCATGGCCGTCATCGTCTTCGTCGAGTCGGGTGTCCTGTTCCCCTTCCTGCCCGGCGACTCGCTGCTGGTCACGGCCGTCGTCCTCCGCACATCGCTGGGGCCGGGCCTGTGGCGGGTCGTGAGTGTGTGCCTGGCGGCGGCGATCGCCGGGGACCAGGCGGGTTACTGGCTCGGCTCGCGCTGCGGGCGCGGACTGTTCCGCGACGGTGCTCGTGTCCTGCGCACCGACCGCCTGGAGGCGGCCGAGGCCTTCTTCGCCCGTTACGGGCGTCTCGCCCTCGTACTGGGGCGCTTCGTGCCGGTGGTGCGCACCTATGCGCCCTTCGCGGCCGGGACTGCGCGGATGCCCTATCGGCGCTTCGTCACCTGGAACATCATCGGAGCGATCGCGTGGGTCGGCTCCATGACGGCGATCGGCGTGCTTCTGTCGGGCATCTCCGGTATCGCGGATTCGATCGAGGGCGTTGTGCTCGTCATCGTCGCCATCTCCGTGCTGCCGGTCGTCATCCCGGCCGCGCGCCGGTGGTGGGGACGACGGCCCACTGGTCGCGACACGGGAGGGACATCATCCCGGCCGCGCGTACCAGCCGGTGGGGACGGTCGAACCGGGACGGCCGGCTCGACGACGGTACGACGGCGGGCCGGTAGCGGGACGACCTCGACGTTCTTGCCCGAGTCCGACGACGGCGCCGTCGGACTCGGGCTGGAAGGCCCGACTCGTGCCGGCATGCCCGCCTCGACAGGGGCGCGGGGCGCGGTGGCGGACCTGGGCCCGGGCTCGCCCTGATGCCGTCGGGCCCGATGGGCCGCGGGCGCTCGGCGCATTCTTACAGCACTCGCAGACCCGTGTGGGCGGCCAGCGCCGGTGCGAGCGCGGCGAGCTGGGCGGTTGAGACCGTCGCCCCGCGCAGGCCCCCGGCGTCGTCGATGCTCTCCAGGACCTCCAGGCGCAGCCCCCGCAGATCCGTGTCACTCATGCGCGTCCGTCGCACGTTGAGCACGCCCACCCGGCAGTCCTCGAACGCGACTCGGCTCAGCACGGCTGCGGTCAGATCGAGGGTGTCGATGACGCAGTCGCGCACGACGACGTCGAGCAGGTTCGCACCCCCGAGATTCAGAAAACTGATCTTGCAGCCCTCCACCGCAACACTGCGCCACTGGGTGTCGCGCATGATCAGTGCGCCGACCCGGGATGCCGCCAGCGTCGCCTCCCGCCACGAGGAGCGCTGGGCGGTCAGCTCGGAGGCGCTCAGTCGCTCGATCCGCGTGCTGGTGACACGCCATGCGACCAATCGCGCGCTGTCGGCTCGCATATCGACCAGCTCGCACTCGTCCAGTTCGAGGCCGGCCAGGTCCGTGCCGCTGATGTCGATGCCGGTCAGGCGGGTCAGGTCCACGTAGCCGCCGGCGCGCAGCATTCCGGCGGCACCCGGTTCGAGGTCGGCGAGCCGGAGGGGCGGGACGACTGGTGAACGCGGCTCACTGCGCGCGGCGTAACGGGCCATGACTCCTTTGTACCCCGGTCCTGCGTCGCGCGCAGGCCCTGCGCGGTCGTGCTCGGGCCTGCGCGGTCGTGCTCTTGTGCGCCGGGTCGAACCTTAGAGCGCCCGGGAGGTACGACCGCGAGCCCGGAGGTACGACCGCGCGGCACAAGATACGACCATGCGCCGCCGGGTACGACCGCGAGCCCGTTCCCCGAGGACAGTCCTGTGAACAAGCGGTCCGGACGTCGTCGCCCGGCCAGGGCGGTGCCTCGTGGTCAGCGCGACTCACAGGTGCCCGTACCGCTGGTGCCGACGTCCTGCCCGGCCCGTGCCCCGTGGTCGGCAGGCCGCCCGTGGGCATGCACGCCGCGTCGCCCCGCCCGGGCGGTGCCTCCGCGCGCTACGACTCGGGCGGGACGTCCGACGCCCGCTCAGACATCCGCCACGAGCGCCCGCATGCGGGCCCGCGCCCCCTGGGAGCGCAGTGCCGCGAGCTCCTCGAGGTAGGTGGTGCGGAAGCTCTCATTCTCCGCGAGGTCCCCGAAGATCTCCTCGTCGGCGATGAACGCGGTCTCGTCCCCGGCCTCCTGCCGCTCGGCCAGGGGGCGCAGGTCGTCGACCCGGGGGATCGGCCGGCCGTTCTCATCCGTGCCGAGCACACCCAGCGACCAGGCGGCGCACAGGGCGGCGCCGAGTCGGATCGACCCGCCGGCGGCGAGGTTGTCACGCACCGTCGGCAGAACGAACTTGGGCATGCCGCTGGGGCCGAAGAAGGCCAGCCGCTCCAGCGTGTCGGCGATGGAGGCGTTGGTGAAGCGCTCGAAGAGCGTGTCCACGTACTCCGCCAGGTCGATGCCCGGCACCGGCAGGAGGCGCGGCAGTGCCTCGCGCTCCAGGTAGGTCCGCACCCAGGTGGCGATGTCGTCGTCGGCGGCGGCCTCGTGCCCGTAGGTCATGCCGAGCAGACGTCCCCAGTGGCCCAGCCCCTGGTGGGAGGCGTTGAGCAGGCGCAGTTTCATCAGCTCGTAGGGCACGACGTCGTCGACCATCTGCACCCCGACCTCCTCGTACGGCGGGCGGCCAGCGGGGAAGTCGTCCTCGAGCACCCACTGGGTGAAGGGCTCGCACACCACCGGCCACGCGTCCTCGATGCCCAGCTCGGAGCGGACCTCGGCGATGTCCTCCGGGGTGGTCTGGGGCGTGATCCGGTCGACCATGCAGTTGGGGAACGAGACGTGCTCGTCGATCCACGTCGCCAGGGCCGGGTCGCTCATGGCGGCCTGCCCGACGACGGCGGTGCGGGCGATCCTGCCGTTGCCGGGCAGGTTGTCGCAGCTCATGACCGTGAAGGGGACGATGCCGGCCTCTCGACGACGGCGAAGCGCCTCGACGATGTAGCCGAAGGCGCTCGAGGGCTCGTGCGGGTGGGCGGCGTCGTGACGGGCGCCGTCCGACTCGGTGCGGAAGGCGCCGGTCGCGTCGTC
>ERZ772807.109-NODE-109-length-55034-cov-4.870319_pt1 | contig 55034 bp, 60 predicted proteins | sample MGYA00511472_ERZ772807 | MGnify/ENA primary metagenome ERZ772807 (study PRJEB29015, sample SAMEA2737947) | human oral metagenome | biome: human oral; feature: human-associated habitat; material: dental | place: China | collected 2039 ... | reverse complement strand
CTCATGAATAATGTACAACTTATCGGTCGGACTACGGCTGATGTCAATTTGAAGTATACAGCCAATAATAAAGCTGTAGCCACTGTTACTCTTGCGGTCAACCGTACCTACAAGAGTCAGAATGGCGAAAAAGAAGCCGACTTTATCAATCTTGTCCTATGGGGCAAAGTTGCCGAAAATTTCAGTAACTGGATAAAGAAAGGCTATCTAGTTGCCGTGACGGGTTCTATCCGCACGCGCAATTATGAGAACCAACAAGGTTACCGTGTCTATGTGACAGAGGTACTTGTTGGTGCTTTTCAAAATCTTCAACCACGTGATACTTCTAACTCTGGTAACGGAGATTATGGACATACCAGCAATGGTTTTGCTGGTAGTGGATTTGGTGAAACATTTGACATCTCAGATGACGATCTGCCATTCTAAGAGCAGGTTGTAGTTAATTCTAAGGAAAATAATTTTAAAAGCTGGTTTTACCAGCTTTTCTTTTATATGGAGGAAAATAATGACACAAGGAAAAAAACTAACGCAAAGACGAAAGCTGATTCTCTTGAATATCAAGCTTTCCCGTGTTATTGATGAGTTGAGTTCTTATAATGAACCAACTGCGAATTTGGCGAAAGGAATGCTTTATTTCTTGTATCGGTCAGAATCAACCATCGAAGATTATCAAAAGGCGCTGAAAGATATTGAAGCAGCGTTAGCTGTATGGAAATAGAAGCAGCGCTTTAATTTTTGAAGATTGAACGTTCTAAGTGTTTTAATTATTTAGGTAATGAAAAGCTAGTTTTACTGGCTTTTCTTTTTATATGGAGGAAAAACAAATGCAAATGCAAAAGCTCAAAAAGGAAATCGAAAAGAAGATTGCTGATCTAAGGAAACACAGCGAAAGCAGTGCAGACGTTGCCCAAGGAATGCTGGATGTTTTGAATAATTGTAGTTCAACTACAGTTCAAGATTATAAAGATTACTTGGACGACATTGAAGGGTCCTTGGCAATATGGAAGTAGAAATTACTAAACATTTGCCTATTCTTACTGAAAAGAACTACTACTCGGATACTCATTATCTGAGTAGTAGTCGTTTTAAAGAATATCTCAAGTGCCCTCTCAGGCAGTTAATGATTGATTTAGGCTTTTGGAACTCCCCTAAAAGTTCAGAGACTTTCTTAGTTGGGAATTATGTTCACAGCTACTTTGAAAGCAGAGAGGCTCATGAGAAGTTCCTACAAGAGCACGAAAAAGAAATCATCTCTACTAGAGGTGCAACCAAAGGCCAGCCAAAAGCAGCTTTTAAAGTTGCTGATAAGATGATTGCTTCTCTTGAAAAAGAGTCGTTGTTTAATCGCCTATATCATGGCGGAAGTGATGATATAGTTGAAAAAGAAAAAATCATCACAGGCTTTCTAGGTGGGATACCTTTTAAATGTAAGATAGATAGTATCAACCTATCAGGTGGATACTTTGTAGATTTGAAAACAATGGAATCTATACAAAAGGAAACCTTTTCACCTACATTAAAGTCTTACACGAAGCAGGCTGTCTATAATGTTGTTGAGTATCAATATAATTTGCAGTTCTATATTTATCAGCAATTGCTGAAGCAGGAACTTGGTTATGAACTCACACCTTATATGGTAGCAATCAGTAAGGAGCCTATACCGGACAAAGAGATCATCTTGATAGATGATGATGTTCTGGAAAGTGGTGAAGCAATTTTTTTATCGAATATTGATATTGTTAAGCAATTCTTGGATTCCAACGCTTATCCAAGCGGTTGTGGTCATTGTGATTATTGCTTAACACATAAAAAGCTAGAGCATGCTATCACTTTAAGTGATTTAGTGAATAAATAAGTTAATAAAGAGCTGTGCTCTTTTTTATTTTGGAGGAAAAACAATGGAAAACACAACAGAAGTAGCAAACATGATTCAGTCTATGATGGAAAGAACGATCAAAGCTGAGGTAGAGTTAGCTAAAGCAGAAATGAAAGCCGAAATGGATCGGGAAAATCTTCGAAAGGATTACGGGGAATTCTATGAAGCCTTAGCGCGTGCGCAAGCTAAATTTGAAAACCCTAAAAAAACTAAGCTAGCGAAAGGAAAGTCCTATGAATGGACGTACTCTTCGTTAGCGGATATCCTGGCAGCAACTGAGCCTCATTTAAACGCGGAAGGAATTTTCTTTTCGCAACATACTCGCTTCAATTCATCTGGTTTAGGGACGACTGTAGTAGTTATCACAGAGCTTATGTTTAAAAATGGGCTAAAGATATCACAGGAAAGTCATCCATTAAACTATAACTTGAATATGCATCAGGAAGCACGTTCAAAAATCTCCTATTTAAGGAGATGTGCGGCAACTGATATTCTAGGAGTTGAGGGAGAAGAAGATGATGACGGCCAGTTTGCTGCTCTAGAAGCTGCACAAGCAAATAATTCTAATTATTCTAGTGGTCAGACTCGTAACTTTGAAAACAAGAGTCAAAAGACACAGAATGTTGCTACAGAAAAACCTTCAGTAAGCACGACACCTTCTGTGAAAAAGGAGGAGCGTTCTGCTGAAGAGATTTTAAAATCTGGTATTGAACGTGCTAAAAATGTAACAACTGATGAAGGTAAAGCTCAATTGGATCAATTGATTGGCCAATGGGAAGCAATGCCAATTAAAGACGCAATTAAAGCTGTATCAGCTTATGTGCGTCAACAGTTAGATATTGTAGCTAATTAATACCATTTAGAAACCCCAATTTTGGGGATGGAGGAAAATGATGTATCAGCAACAACAATTAATATGGTATCTGTTTCTGACAGAAGGCCTATTAAAAATTATAAGCATTGTTTTTTTAGTCTTAATTGTCAAGAAAATTCTTGGGATCAAGACTGTATTTAAAGCAATAGCTTTTCTTTTGTTTGTACTTCCTATTACTGTTCTGGTTATTATTGCTAGAATTAGAGGATAGGAAATTTTGGAAGAAAAAAAGGTTGTCATAATTGGCAGCCTTTTCTATTTTTGGAGGAAATAATATGCTTTCTAATGTTAAAAAAGCCTCATGGCTTCAATCCCACTATCGTGATTATTCTAAAAGATGGTATTTGGCTGATGAATCAAGGTTAAACGCTATATTCAATCGTGAATATAAAATTTGGCTAGATGAAGAAACAGCTGCCATCGAGGAAGAGCAACAAGCGCATATTGATAAACAAGCCAGTCGAATGCAGGCGGTTTATCGAGCTGTTTATGGTGTTGACTTTGAGTCTGATTCAAGAACGAGTCGATTCAACGCTTGTAAACGTGCGCAGGCAATCCGAGACCTATGGGTGCCGGATATTATGGTGGAATAGGGGTTGGCTATGAGAGAACTGTATTTAAGGTTACTTAATGCAATTCCTGCATCAGATTTTCTTTTTATCAATCAAGGTAGAACCTGGGAGCTGACTGCACGAAATAAAGAGCAACAAATGATTCTTTATTTAGAAGTTGGCGAAGAAGAAGCTGATTCGATGTTAGCAGCTTTATCCCAGATGTCTCAATGAAAGGGGGCAGATATGAGTTTTTTAGATTATAAGGATCAACTCACCAGACTCTTTCATAAAGATACTAAGTATTTTATTATGGCCTTGATGTCAATAGAATATGGTATTGATGATGAGAAAATCTTAGAGAGGGTATACAATGATTGGTTGAATATGGAAGGGGCCGATAATAATTCGTTTGTTTCAGATGAGATCAATCAACTAATTTTAGAAGAAAAATAATTAAAAAGGGCAATTGGAAGAGCCTTTTTTAATTATTTTGGAGGAAAAACAATGAATAAACAAAATGTATTCGTGAAAGTCAATGGCATACTTTTGGGATGGAAATTTTCATATGAAAATTCTGCCCAGCTAAAAGATTATATTGCAGATAAAATGTACTGGTTGAAAATATCTCCAGAGTTTTCAAAATTCTTTGGAGAAAATATTGTTCTCAGGGATCGTTACTTTAATGGTCTTATCAGAGGATTTGAAGAATCAGTAGACTCTCATGATAGTTCAGTATTTAATTACCCACCTATAAAAGGTGGTCCGAAAATTGAAATCGTCTACGGTAAAGATGCCACGGAAGATAAGCACAATATTCCTAGATACTCGTTCAATGAGGATGAATATCTGTATAAGGAATATGATAATTATGTTTCTGATAGTATCGAGACAGACAGAATACCCGTTAGTTTTGCTACTTTCTCAAAGTGGACCTATTCCTTTGAACCGATTATAGAGGATTTTCAGGAATTTCTTATTGATTTTGTTGGTACTGGCTTTCTTTATGATTTTTGGAAGGGGAATCTAGCATATATTGAACCGTCTAACGTAGATTCTGTTAGACAGTTTGTATATGATTTAAACTCCTGGACAACAAAAGGCTATCGAAACAATAATAACTTTGATTTCGATAGCGAAAAAGTCGTGGCCGTCGTCGATTATCAGAAAGCTATTTCTGGCGAATCAAATGAGTTTGTGGAGTTGCTCCAGAAAATCATTGTGGTTGAAAATCGAAGATTGGACTACAGCTTTAAAGACCTATTCGGTCCAGATAGCCATCCAGCATCTATAGTGACTAATTTCTGCAGCAAAAATCTAAAAGAGTTTCTGAGTGATTATTTAGCGGTGCTAGGTTACTATGAATTTATACAAAAAGTTGATCTAGCAACTATTAGCCAGGAAGAACGTGATTTGTCTTTTTATTTGGCTCAAAGCTGCTTGGGATTGAATGGTGAAGATTGTCAAAATATCGAGAAGAAGTATCTAGCTTATGTAAGCAGATAAGGAGGAAAAGTATGATAAACATTATCTACAATAATAACGTTGAACACGCGCCTAAAACAGGTGCTCTTCGTCCAGCTAAGCGCTGGGCAGCAAAGTTTAAAGAAAAAGGGATTGAAACAATTGTTCGTCCGTTTTCTTTAGTCTTGAATGCTGAATTTTTGAAGCGAGGGATTGACCTCAATCATTATTTGGTTGTTTATGATGATCAACAACCAAATAAATATATTACAGAAGAGCTTGATATGTCTCTTGAAGATATTATTGGTTATTTCCGTCCTCGAAAAGAGCGGAGTATAGAAATGAAGATTCTTCTAGAGCGTTTATACGCAGGGTAGAAGAAAGAGCGCGTGTATTAGAAAAGGAAAAAAATAACATGAAAAATTTTAAAAACCTGTTCACATATAAGTTTCTAGGTAGTAAGTACGAGGTTTACCTTGAAGTTAGTAGCTATCAAAATAATGATAACCTTGCGCTTATCGCAAAAGAGGTGGATGGTGAAGGAATCACTCCTATCTCAGTTAATATTGTGCCTTTACCAAAGGATCAATTTTGTTTGGATACCAATAACTTGTCACCCGAACTTATTGATGTTCTAAAAAAAGCAAAGGTATTTAAGCAAGTTGGTTATAATATTCAAAGCGGTTTCTGCCACTATCCAGTTTGCGAATTAAATCAAGAAATTAAAGGTTTTTTGAAATAAATACAGTATGTATAGTATGTATTATATTTATGATATTTGTGTTTATGAAAAATAAAAAGCTAGCTCCTAATGGACTAGCTTTTTTTATTTTTGGAAGAAACGGAAGATGTGGATGGCACCTTCCGATTTGTTTTAAAAGACCCCGATATGAAGGAAATTTAGAAAATCGGGTTAATCAGAAGCACCTAGGTAAAACAACGGTCTAGGAACTTCCTCATCTCTTATAAAACTATTATATCTTGAATAGTTTTTTTTTTCAACTGAATTGGCAGGAAATTTATAAACAGTTATTTTGCTACCATAGACTACCCTTTTTTTGGAGAAACAGGTAAAATATAAATTATGAATGAAAGAAAGGATTACTAATGACTAACGATTTTAATCAATATGATGATTTAGGAGATTTAGAGCAAAAAAGCCGGGCCGAACTTATATTAGAAAGATTGAGGAAAATTTTCATCCAAAATCGTTTGGTCAGGTATCTATCCAGGAAAGTTCTGTTACGAAAAGTTCTGATATTTTACGCTCTATTATTGCCTATTATTTGTTTAATTCTTGGAGGGATTTATTCTCCAGCGCGTGAAACTTTCTCAAAGGAACAATTAGCATCAAAACAGGAGTTTGAAAATTCGACTGGTGAAATCGAGTTGATTAGCCAGACATACTCGAAAGATAATGGCATGATGGTATTTGAATTTGAGACTTCTGATAGTACATCAGCTATTAAGAAAGGCATTAATGCCAATAACTTAGAGTGGAAACTGTTTACCTCACCTGGTGTTGATACCAAGAACACACAAATGGAAGTTATACCTCTTACAGATAATAAGATAGATGTCATTGTTAAAAATGTTCCTAAGAACTATGGAGTTCTATTAGTTCGGATAACAAATAAAACTGTTTCAGGATCTGATGTAAATGTAGATATTCAAGATTATGAAGACTACAAAGCAACCCAAAAGGAGCAGAAGCAAGAGAAAGAAAAATCAGACTACGTTGATTTCTATATTACTCATCAGAATGGGAAATTAAAATATTCAAGGCTAGATAATATTTCTCGTGAGAATTTTGCACTTCAGGCATTTAATGAAGAATTAGATTTCCAAAAAGAGCAAGTCAAAAAACTGGAAACAGCTATTGAAAATCTATCTAAGAGTATTGAAGAGGACCAATCAACGATTGAGCAGCTAGAAAGAGAAGGACAATATTTAGTTGGTAGCAAGCTTAATGAGAATCAACAGAATATTTCCGGCATGCAGAGAGAAATAGAGGTTAAAGAGTCAAAAATTGATAAAGCAAGAGATAATATCAATACCTTGAATTCTGTCATTGAACAATTGGAGAGTAACATCAAACAAATTAAAGATGGGACCTATCAATTTAATGCTCCTGTCCAATCTATTAAGAAAGTAATAGAGTAGAAAATATAAGGCCTTTCATAATTGGAAGGTCTTTTTTAAGTCATTTCAGGGACAAAAAATGACATTTCGGAGGAAGATAATTCTCCAAAGTCACTTTCTGATAAAAAAATACCAAACCCCTTGATTACTAAAACAATCTACTTGCCTTTGAACAATAGTAAATTTCTGGCCTATGATTATGTAATGTAAGCGAAAGGGAGGGAAAGAAGAACGGATTAAAAGCCAGTAGAAAATCTTTAGTTATTCTGCTATACTTAATCATAAGGCAGGTGAAACTCCTTTCAAAAACGGTGATAACGAAAAGCAGGCCTGCCTCTGAGCCTAGAAATCCCTCTAGGCTCTTTTTTTAGGATAATGTATGAAAAAAATAAAGAAAAAGAATTTTCTACGAAAGCACGCGCAATTCCAAGGCTTTAAATCAGAAATGGATTTTGAAGTCTTTATCCGTGATAGAGCGGATCATCTGGAAGATTTGGGAACAAAGGCGAGAATGTATGATTACTTCCTGGGAACAGTGATTCGGGGCTTTGACCATTTACTGCGGCTTAAAGAGGAACATAACCAGTCTAAACCAAAATCTAGGCTCTTTTTGGCAGAAGCAGACGGCCAATATGTTTACTGTCGGGCTGTTGTAGGTGGCATCCGTACCTTTTATAAGAACGGTAAGGAAACAGAACGCTTATTGTTGCTGGATCCAACATACAAAATCAGTCTATTGAAAGTTGAAAATCCAGAAGAGCAATCTGCTACGTTTTATGATGCTGGGCAAGTTCGCAAGGATAAAGTCATAGATAATCATATCTGGGTGGATATTGCTGAAATGAGGGTCTTTAATGCTGACAAGCGCTATCCATTGGCCATTGGAGCTGAGATAGGCTTCACAGCCAAAGTCTATTCTTATAAAGGGAAGACGACGCACGACGTGCGAGGCAAACAGGTTAAGTTTGGCTTGAAAGAGATTGCTATTAATGAGATAGGCTATCAGACTTACATTCAGAAATACTATGTCGGCAAGTTTGTAGGTTTACTAAATCTGGACTTTAGAGATTTTGAGCTTTTGACATGGGATAAGGCGCAAGAGTGCTTTGTTAAAAATGAAAAACAGAACCAGAAGTATTATGACCTTATCAGGCGCGTGAATGAGAATTTAACTGAGATTGAATTTGACGAAGAGTTTTACCAGGTAAGTTCTAAATTTCTTTTTGAATTTGATCCGTTGTCTCGAAAGGCTTTAGAGGCATACAGCAGAAAAAAGAGAAATGGAGAATTTAATAGGTCTAGTTGATCAATGGTTCAATAGATAGGAGTATAGACGGCAGCAATCTCCAGAGTATCGCGAGTTAGCTGTAAGGCACCGCTGTTTTATTTGAGTAAAGACCAACAAATAAATATTTTTTGCAAATAAAAAAGCCATAAAATAGGCTTTACGGAACAGGCTAACAATTATGTCAGTCTGTTTTTATTAAAAATTTTTAATAAATCTCTTGACTGCCAAACTGTGGTTTGGTATAATTAAACCAAAGATAAACCACAGTTTAGTAAACTGATGAATTAAGGAGATAAAGATGAATACATTAACTAACCATGTTATTCCAAATGGGAAAGAAGTCGTAAAAATAAATACCTTTGGGAAATTTACTATAAATAATGATGATTTATGGGCTCGCTTATTGGCAGAAAATGCTAATGGGCCTGTCCTTCCAATGTATGAGGAAAGCCCTGACTACTGGGATAAATTGTTAGATGACATTGTTGACGAACTTTCCAAAGACCATGTGATTGGTCTAACAAGTCCAGTATTTGAACAGTATAGAGTTAAAATAGCAGATGAAATCCGATTTGCTTATCAACAGGAGTATTGGGCAATTTATGCCACTAAAACAAAGCAAAGAAAGGACTTTAGAAAATGAGCAAAACAGCAAACCTAGACGTAGTGAAATCAGCACTCACTAACCATACTGCTTATGAGCTAAGTAAATTCTTAGGAGTTAGTGAGGCTGGGATCGGAAAGTGGAAGAATGGTAAAGTTGCGCTCGAAAATATGTCTTTTGGTAATGCTATAAAATTGACAGAGTTTTATGGCAAGCAGGGTATGGAACATTTTGACGAAGTAAAGAATATGTTTTATGACAGCATTCCAAGTCTTATCAAAAGGGAACCAGAGATAGCTGCTCAAAATATCATTAGTCAAGTAGAAATGCTACTTACTGCTTTAGAAGTAAAAAAAGACTCAGCGCATTAGGAGTCAGTCTATTATTTTAAGAGTGTCTAGGACGCTCTTTTTGTTTCTTCTCTATGGTAGACTATACAATTTTTATAAAAACCATTAAAATAGGAAATAGATTTATTAAAGGAGATTTCAATACATGGATGATAGACAACAAGAAACTAATAATATGACCTGGGGAATGCCACGAGGATTGTACCAACAGGTTAAATATTATGGAATTCCCATCTTGAAAGCAGGATTTGTAGCAATGACATTTATCCTGGGGCTGCAGCTGTCAGGAAGTGTTTTTCCAGTGGATCAACCTATTCAATTTATTGTGTGTCTAATCCTAATGACTATTCTATCGTTCTTCCTGATCCTACCGTCTCGTTCAGGTGGAACAAATGCAATGGCCATCTTCTACTTTCATATAAAGCGTAAAAAAAGATATATTTCTATAGATAGGAATGCCTATCCGGATCCCAAAGAACATCAAAGAAGGCGTAAGTTGAGGAGGATTTAATCAAGTGAGTAATACAAAAGATAATCCATCATTAAAACAATTGTCGAAGACTCCATACGCGGATGAGTATACGACAGATTTTACTGAAAAGGTAAAAAAAGACGTTAACAACTATATCGCCTACGGTCGAGAAGAACAAATTGCAAAAGTGTTTAAGATTTTATTAAACACGCGCAAAAACTCTCCTACTCTAATTGGTGATGCTGGTGTCGGAAAGTCAGCTATTGTTGAAGGAATCTGTGCTGAGATTGCTCTTGCAAAAGAAGGGAAAAATCGTGTACGGATTCCAGATGAATTTAAAGATATCCGAATTCGTTCATTAGAATTAAGCTCAATCATCAATGAAAAAGATGGAGAAAATGCCTTATCTCGTCTAAAAAAGATTGTAGAAGAAATGTCCTTATATAAGAAGGAAAATATTCTTTTCGTTGACGAGGTCCATACGATTATGGGTTCTGGCTCAGATGGTGCCTTGGATATTGGAAATGCTCTGAAACCAGCTTTAGCTCGCGGAGAGATTTATTTTATTTCTGCTACAACATATGAAGAGTTTACCATCATTGAAGAAGATGCAGCCATGGAGCGGCGGTTGAACCCCATCTACATTAATGAGCCATCTAGGAGTGAGGCACTTGAAATAGTTTCAAAGGTCAAGAAAAAGAATGAAAAAGAACATTTTATTTCGTATGAAAAAGAAGCGTTAGAAGCAGCAGTGGACTTTTCAATTCGTTACATGGCAGATAAGCAACTACCTGATAAGGCGATTGACTTAATTGATGAAGCTGGTTCTGCTGCGTATTATGAAGAACGTGACAAGGTTACTATTCGAGATATTGCTCAACTTATTCATGAAAAGAAAGGTATTCCTGTAGAGACAATTCTAAGGATTTCTCGTCATGAGCCAGTAAACTATGAGGAAGAGATTAAAAAGGTAGTTAAAGGCCAGGATCATGCTGTTAAGCAAGTCTGTCAGATACTAAGAAAATCAGCAACTGGTATGAAAGACACTGGTAGTCCTGCATCAATTCTTTTTATGGGGACGACTGGGACTGGAAAAACTGAGCTGGCTAAACAAGTCGCTAAAGTTTATTTTGGTGACGAAAGTGCATTTTTGCGACTCGATATGTCTGAATACTCAGAAGAAGATGCTCCTTCAGCTTTAATAGGAGATAGAGCGACCGGAAAGAAAGGTATTCTAACAGAGTTTGGAAAGACTAAACCTTACTCAGTAATTTTGCTGGATGAGATGGAAAAAGCTCACAAAAGTGTCAATAACCTATTACTAGGTCTATTAGATGCTGGCCGGCTAAAGAATGCAGATGGCCGATTGATTAATTTCAAAGAGTGTATCATTATTGGAACAACCAATGCAGGGCATCAGACAATTCGTGATAAGTTTAGAATATCAGGTGGATTTGGAACTCTTAGCCAACAAGAGAATAAAGCCTTTATGAAAAATCTTCATAAAGATTTAGCGCTTGATTTCACACCTGAAATGATCAATAGATGGAATTCTATTATTGTCATGAATATGCTATCTGAAGATGTTATTTATGAGATAACTGATAGTCGTGTTCGAGTAAAAGAACGAGAGTGGTTGCGTGACCACAACATTATCGTCCAATATCTTGATGATGAAAATAAAGAAAATCGAGAAGGGGTTTATCAGTATCTCAAAAATATTGGAACAGATGAATTAAATGGAGCACGTCCTTTGGCGCGTGCGATAGAAACTGTTCTGACAAATCCAATTTCTGATCAACTTTATTACATTCAGAGAGAAGAAGCAGAGCAGTTAAAAGCTACTATTACTCTATCCGGTCAACCACCTAAACATGATCCGGATCAAAGTGGACGGTATAGTGTTGTTGATAGACGTATTATTAATGTCAAATTAGAAAAAATGGATAGCAATATGAACTTACAAGTATCATAGGCTTTACAAATAGATGACAGACATATAAAATATTACTATAAATAAATTTTAAAGATGTAGGAGTTTTTAAAAAATGAAGGAAATGTCACAAAAATTCAAACAGCGTATAGGAAAAACAATGACTGCAGTAGGAACTGTTGTATTTTCAACACTGCAAAATTCTTTGGTCCTTGCAAATGGAGAAAATCCTTTAGACAAACCAACCAAAGCAGCAACTGGTGTTAGAGAAGTGATCCAAACTGGCTCAACAATTGTTGCCGTTATAGCAGTGATGATATGTGGAGTACTGTTCATGTTTGGTGATAATGGTAAACGAAAAGCTTCATCTTGGCTACCATGGATTTTCTTGGGAGTAGCTGTAATTTCAGGTGCTACTGCCCTTGTTACATGGTTTTCATCGTTCTTTAGCTAGAAAGGAAAGATTTTATGTCTGAACAAATGTTTGGATATAAAGGGAAGAGGAAGGTCTCAATTCCGGACCCCCTCTTTCTTTATATCGAATGGGAGGCTCGAGCCAATCCAGAAAACAATGAGCGCATTAGAGAGTTGATTGAAGATTTAGATATGGAATACTTTCCAAACTCTAAAAATAGCATCAAAAAGTCATTACCTTTTTTAACGTTCATGCAGGCTGAAATGCTTTTTAAAGCTATAAAATCAACTTTTGAGTATTTTCAGTTCGAAGGGATTGCACTAGCTTCACAACTTAAAGGGAATAAGTTGACTGGAAGGCCTACTACAGATAATCAACCTATTGTTTCCCCTTTTATTATTGATCAGAATTACAAAAATGTCGTGATTCCACTGGTTGAGTCATCTTTTAGGGATGAACGATTCCAGGAATACAGTTATGAGCAGCTGGCTCGTTATTTTACAGGAATTGAATATAACCTTTTTAATCAATATGGAAAGAGTTTAGGCTTATCTCTTGCAGAAATCCCTCAATTCCCATCAGCAGATGATATCCAAAAAATTGGTGCTCTGCCTCGTATCAAACATAACGAGCAGCCAGTCCAGGAGCTATCTAGTTCATATTCTACAGAAAAAGCAACTCAAAAATCAGACTATTATGCAGGATATAAAGAGCCTGTCAAGCGAGATAAATTGACCTTGGGTATTGGAATCGCTGGTGGAACTCTTGGAGCAATCTGTTTGCTAATATGTATTGTTCTGGCTCTGCAAGTTAAACAACAGAAAAATAGTATATCTTATTTAAACTCTGAATTAGCAGCCGCTCAGACCATTCAAAAAAATGAGCATGAAGCTGACGTATTTGGACGTTTCTTCTTAACTTACTATTATACAGGAAACAAGGAACTGCTGAAACCTTTTCTGTCAGATGGTGATGCTCGATATACTCAGCCAGAATCTGCATCGATATTGAGCACGATTTTGAAAAAGGTTCAATTGAATGAAGACGGAAAGACATATACAATGTCTTATGTTGTAACAGTTAAAGATTCTGCAGAAAAAATCAGCATCAAACAAATTTCTTTTGATTGTGTTGAGAAAAAATCAGCCGATTATGGTTGGGTTGTTACTGCTGAGCCTATTGCTGAAGATTATGGACCGGATTCATCATCTAATACTTCAAGTTCAGATCAGACTGCTGAATCTAACAATGAAAGTAATAATTCCTCAGAAAACAAAGAGTAGGAGGTGATGGTTCTTGGCAAGTGATTATCAAAATAAATTTTGGTCAAGCTTAAAAGAGATGGCCGACGCCTTAGAAGCAGCAAAAGCTTGGAATGGCGGTGGGCCAAATGATTCAGCCAATTCTTGGAAAATCAATGAGGAAAACACACAAATAATTGGTTCTTTTCTTAAACAGTGGAGTGTTTATCTCTCCCCTGTTTACCAAATTATGGCCCCACTTTACATGATACCAGGTTGGTTTGTAAAAATGTTTTACGCTTTTTCAGCCGCCTTAGAACATGTATTCAACAATATTTTTGCTCTTTTTGGATTTTTCCAGAACTTAGAGCAAAATAGTTTTGTTGGGAACGTCTATACATGGCTGAGAATATTTGGTATTGCAGTATTTTTACTATTTGTGGTAGTTCGTATTGTTATGAGTTGGATGGGAATAGCTTTTAAATACAAAGAGTTTATCAACAATCTTATCTTGGTCACAGCATCAGTCTCATTGTTACCTCAAGCATTAATCTCTTTCTCTTCTATGTGGGCGGGTGCAAGTAGTAAGCTTCTTGCAACATCAACAAATAAAGATGGGGCAACTAATCAATCTTTATCGATCCAACCTATTCAGGATAATATAACTGATGTAATGCAGTTAGTTAAATATAACTTTGATGCAGAGAAGTTAGGTCGAGAGGCAAAAGATAATGGCTACATCAATCCTTCAAAATTAAAAGGTGTTCAATTAAATACTATTAATGATAAAAATGTTTATGCTTTAGACTTTACGAAGACCTATGGAGCTACTGATAAAGAGACACTTGATTACTTTGCAGATAAAAGTGGTGACAATCCTAACTATTATGGATTAGCAGCAGTGTTTCACTCTGCCCTAGATTCATTTGAGTACGATAAAAAGGGCAATCCTGAATTAGTAGTTGTACAAGGTTACAAATCAAAGGGATTTTTAGAAGCTTATAATAACCTAAACATAAAAACTTATTTAAGGTATAGGGTTAATTGGATTACTTTATATGTTCAACAGGTAATGTTGATATTGTTGCTAATTGGTTTATTGCTAAATACAATTCAAGCAATATATCGAGTTTTACTATCTGCTGTGGTTGCGCCCATTGTTGGATATACCTCAGTTGATGACTCATCAAAATTTCTAGATTTACTTCAATCAATTTTTGCTGGTATCGCTGGCATCTGGTTTGAAATTCTTATTGTAAAATATGGTTTATGGTTTATTACGGCCTCTAGGACGGTCTCATTAAAGGGCTTTGGTTCATTTATGGACGGTCTAGGATTCTTCGAGAATGCTATAGCCTCAGCAGCATTGTATATCGGTGTATTTATAGCAACGGCTCAAGGATCACGCGCTATTGAAAATTGGTTAGGTATTCAAACTGGATCAAAGAGTGGAATGATGCAAGCTGCTGGAGCTACTTATGCAGCGCATCGTATTAGCCGTTCTGTCCCTAATTCTCTATTTGGAAAGTATGATACTAGAACAGGCAAACGCCATGGAGGTTTGATGGGTAATAAGACTGCTGCCCTTAATAGAGCAACAGATTTTGGCGGAAGAGCTATTAGAGGAGCAGGAGCAAAAATTACTAGTGGAGCTGGAGCAATGGCAGGCGTCTATCAAGGTACAAAAGAACAAGGATTTGGAGCTGCAGCTAGAGCATTAACTAGCAATATGAGAGAAGGTGGAAATAAATCTGGATTCATCAATCCAGTTCAATCTGCTAAAGAAAATTACAATAGAGGAAAAGAAAAAGGTTATGGACTTTTCCCTAAAGGTAATGAATCAGCAAATAGTGGATCTCAATTAGATGCTCTTTCTCACAATAATTCAGGCCATGCAAACCCTGAATGGCAACCAGCAAGTCCTAATAATTCTAAAAAGAACCCAGAACCGGCAGAAAGTAAAAAGGATAAGTTAGACAAACTTGGGAAAAGGAAGGAGAAAAAACTTTAAATAAAAAAGGCGTACTTTAGAGTACGTCTTTTTATAAATCACCAATGAATAGTCCAATAGCGCTCCAGAATAAAACTATTAAGAACAAGCCGGCCAGTCCAAACATAAATCCATTTTCGACAATAACTTGAAGGAAAGTAGCAGTGTGCAAAAGGGCTGAAGAACCAATGAAAGCCAGGAGTCCTAAGAAAATTATTAAGCCAATGTTGCGAGAAATAATAAACAAAGGCTTGTTTAAATGCTCAATAGAGTGTTTCTTAAGTATTTTAGTTGGTTTAGTAATTAATCCTACTAAGCCACCACCAAATATAATCATTGCAGAAATAATACCATTAGTAAGAGGGGTATTTTTTGCACTAAATAATTCAAATATAACAAAAACAATTATCTGCCACACTATTAGAAAGAATAGCGAAGACAATGGGTGATCAACAATATAATTGAAAAAATCTGTCAATGTATTCATAATATAGACTCCTTTTCTAACTAGATTATTACTTTATAATTTGACTATAGCAAAATCTTATATAAATTTCAACTGTATTGGAAGCTAATTTTTGTCTCCAGAAGAACCTAGTATCATACCCTACCAATTTTTACGAATTACGATATAATAAAGCAATAATACAAAAACATAAGGAGTTTTTTGATGGGGATCATTGATGCTTTAAATAATGAAAACAAGAAAAATAAATCTACAGAAATTGGGCAGCCTAAGACAGCTCAGTTAAATTTAGATGAGCACCAGGGCTTTAAGTTTGAATATGATAAAGATTGGGAAAAGAAAGAGTTTTTATCAACTGTAGAAGAGATTGATGTAAAGAAAATTCTCCATAGTGTAAGAAATCAACCTATTGAATTAGCAAACGGCTATTCAGGCTATCTGCAAATCATGGAGATTTACGGAAATGATATTGCTTCTTTATCCACTCAGGAACAAGCTGAAGTCATTGCAGGTTACACTCAATGGTTAGCGGGAACTCCGTTTGACTTTGGCCTACAGACTACCACCCTTCCTACAAATACCAGAGAACAAATAGAAGATTTAATACGAATCTTAAATGACGTTCGTAATGAGTTAGGATTAGCAGTTCTCAATGAACGAAAAAGGATGCAACTAAGACAAAGACAAGATATCTTGATTCAAAATATTGTTAAGCTTGAGATTGTTGCAGCCAGACAATATAACACTGAATTTTTTGTTTGGATTTTTGGAGATACTTTGGAAGAACTGGAAAACAATACTCGAATTGCCCAGGAAGCAAGTTATCTATTTACCCCTCATATTGTAAGTGTAGAAAAGAAGGAGCAAATCTTGAAACAATACTACAATTACAATGAAGTGGTCTAAAGAAAGGAAAAAACTTATGTCAATGTTGACGAAACGTCAGGTTAAAAAACTTATCCAAAAAGGATATGATCTGAATTTTATTAGTAGGATTCAGCCAAGTGGCAATCTCAATTTTAAAGAAAATGATAGCTATTGGAAGCAAGGGGATGGCTATCATAAGGTTTTGCACATTCCTTATGATCGTTACCCAGAGTCAGGACTACGAAATTTTTGGATGGGTGACTTAATGTTGCTGGAGGGGGTTAACTCTTTTGTGGCCGTTCAGCATGCTTCAAATCAAGAACTTAGTGAAACAGCAACTAACGCAATTTCAAATATGCTGAGTACACAGAATCGAAAATCAACAGAAGATATTGATGACCAGGCTAGAATCCAATCACTTCTTGATTTTCGTGCTCGTTTAGGAAATAATATCCCAAGTAAACTAATCTGGTCCTTTTTTCACACTACAGGGGATACTGAAAAGGAATTAAGAACTACTGAAAAAAATATTAAAGCTCAACTTTCTCAATTCAATATCTCTGCAAATGACGGAATGCAAGACATTGAATTCCATTCTGCTTTTGTTCCAGCTAGCCGGCAAAAAGGGTTAATGACACGTCGACGTGGGCAAGCCGTATCAGTTCTGGACCTGGGTGCAGGTTATCCATTTAACCATACTTCTTTAATGGATCCTCACGGAGTTTACCTTGGAGAAACACGAACTGGAGGAGCAGTTAATTTTGACTTGCTGCAGGAAGATGATGTTCGAAATACACCAACCATGTTAATTGCTGGCCGAAGTAAGACAGGCAAAGAAAAATTTTTAGGAAAATACTTGGACGCTCTATTTGCTAAGGGCCATAGAATTTTCAATATTGATATTAATGGTAGTCTAGGCAATCTTACTGAAGCACAGGGTGGGAAGGTTATCCGAATGTATGGCGGGCATAATGAGAACCACCTCAACATGATGGAAGTAGTTGCTACCAAAACAGATGATAACTTTGAAGACGATCAAATCGAATCTTTCCGTGATCATCGAGAGAAACTTAAGGCTTTTGCTCAAATGAAAAATCCGGCTTTATCAGAGTCAGATTTGAATGATTTGGGAACTACAATCAATGAATTGTATACTCAATTAGGATTATGGTCACCAAAAGCAGAAAGTTTAGCTGCAGAAGGGTTACTACATACCACAGATGTTGTACCAGAAGACTACCCTACCCTTAAAACTCTAGTCGAAGCATTGAATACAGAATATTCAACCGCACAGCGCCAAGGAGAAGATGACAAAGCACAGAGTTATAAACGTCTTCGAGATGCTTTCATGTCTCTCTTTAATGATTATCGCTTTTTAGATGATATATCCGAATTCGAGGACCTATCAGATGAAGCGGTGGTGACATTTGACTTATCAGGTATCAACGATCAAACACTACTTAATATTCAGCTGTACCAGGTTCTAAGTTTAGTGACTTCCTATGCGATTATTAATGGCAAGAAAAATAGTCAAAAAGTTATCGAGGGCACTAATTTAGAAAAAGACCAGATGACGCATTGTATTATCACAATTACAGGAGCAGAAAAACTTTTCAATCAAGAGTTTTCTAAGTCTTTGGATTTTCTTTCTCGTATGATTAATAAAATCAGTTCTAGCTATGCTGCTGTAATTATGGAAATGTCTGATTTACAAAATATCTTACTTTCCAGCAATACAAAAACAGCTGATCCTTACATTCTGGCCACACGTAAAGTATTTGCTTCGTTTCGTTATCGCTTGTTTGCACAAGTAGATGAAGTAACACTCCCCCTTCTTGCCAATGCTCTACAAGGTGAAATGACGCCTTCTGAGTTAGAAGGTCTCAAATATTTACGACGTGGGCAATTCTTCTTGAATATTGCAAGCTATAAAAATTTGATGTTCTCCCAACAGCTAGCGTCATATGACGATGTAGATGTTTGGGGGATGGTCTACTCTGAAGAAGAGAGATATAGCAGTCTGGATTAATTTTCCATTTTTGAAGAAAAAGGAGAAAAATGATGCCAACGACAACGGATGACTGGTTAGATAAAACAATGAGAGAGCTTTTAGAAATTCTCAGAATCAACAAGGCTGATGAAGTAGAAATTGGCGTACCTCTAGATGATAAGGAGCTGATAATTACAGTTGGATATCATGTAAGGAAGGTATCAGATGATTAGATTGATTATAAAGTTCGTAGTGGATTAAAAGTACAGAAAGGGGAAAGAATCTAATATGGGTGCTTTAATGACATTATCATTCCAGATAAATGCTTTTATGTATGGGACAAAAGGCTTGAAAATTTTAAGATTTCTTGCATTTGCAGGTATTGTTGCCTCTAGTGTAGGGGCTTTACTGGCTTATAGTCTTCATTATTATATGATGATAGCTCAGTATGGATTTTTTATGGCAGCTATGGCGTTTTCGCCCTATCTCTTCTTTGGTATCCTTACTGCTATTTATCAACTAATTCGGGGCAAGAAGGATAGGGCAGCGGTGGCTTTTGCTATTGGTTCCTTGCCTTCTATTGTTACAACTGAATTTGGGATAACGGCCAGCTTATTTTTCTTGATGGCTTATATTATTTATCAAATGGAAAAGAAACATCGTCAACATGTTGTTAATGTTGTGGCTATGTTTTCTAAGGAGTATTCTCCACTCTACAGTCATCGCCTGGCAAACAAAACAAAATACAAGCAGTATCAAGCCGCTTATCGTCTGCTAGATCTTATTGAGGTTGAAGATTTTGAGTTAGTCAAACAAGTAGATACCAGATATAAAGATTATCGAACAAATCTTCCTGAACGTACTCTGACCAGAACATTTAAAATTAAGGGTATTTTTGGGAAAACAACTGTTACTGATGAGTTATATATCGCTCCACAAAGGAAGCGATGGTTCCCTCAAAGGAGTGTTAAATAATGACAGAAGATGAATTAAAAAATCGTGAACACGCGCAGCAAGAAGTGTCTCCTCAAGAAGAAGCAGGGGAGACATTTTACCGTGATGAAGAATCCGAAGATAGCTATGAGGACTACTATAACGCTCACTACGGAGAACTCGACGAGGAAGAAATTGAAAATGAGAAACGTCGAGCTAATGGATTGGTAGCTAAAGTAAAATCTATTTACCAGGCTCCAATTAATGATTACCGAGATAATGTGTCTTTTCAAAAGGAATACTACAAAGATAAAGACAATCACTGGCTACGGAAACAACAAAATTTGAGAAATGATGCTTTTTTAGTGAAATTATCTGCTACAGTTGTTGTTTTGGTAATTGTCTCTTTTATCATGTATCTTTTATCACAACTTTAATTAAGCGAAGGAGGAATTATGGCCTTAAGGAATATGGCTAAGAAAAGTGTCAAAAAGAAAATTAAAAAACTTCTTTTGACAAAGGTACTTCTTATAGTCGTACCTTTGCTGTTAACCTTATTTTTTATTATGGTCATTATCATGTTTATTGTCAGTGCTACTTCCGCAAATGTTTCAGCTGGTTGTGGTTCTGAAGATGTCGTGACCAATACAGATGGTACTGAAGCAAAAGCAAATAGTACGGAGAGTCCATCTTCTGCCTATGCTTCAGTTGAAGCTTTCATCAATGAACATAAAGAAGCCTACATTGAGTCTTGGAAAGCCGGAGGATTCTTACCCTCAGCATCTATTACTCAGACAATGATTGAAAATGGCTTTAACTTCACTAATCCTAATGGGACCTCCTTCTGGCAAGCTCATAATATGGGTGGTGTGAAAACATCAAAAAAAAGCGACTTCCCGGTTACCATTGCTAAATATGGTGAGGATAGTGTCGATTTGACTGGCTCAAAGCCAGGAGCAAATGTCGGAGATGGAACTGGGGGAGCATATGCTTGGTTCTCAAGCTATGATGCAGGAATTGTCGCAAAAGCCGAGTTTATGGCCCATCAGACTCTCTACATTGGTGCGATTAATAATACCGATGGCATATCAACTCTTAGTGCTATTGCAGATGGTGGCTGGGCCACCGATACTAGCTACAAATCTAAACTGATAGCCGCATATAACAATTTTGGCCGGCAATACGAGTGGTTAGATAAAGAGGCTATTGCTAAATATGGTAATTCTCCCTACAAACAAACAGCTAGTGCCTCTCAAGATAGTAAAAATAGTGGAAATTCTGACAGCAAGAAAAAGAAATCAGATTTACCAGATGGTGTATCAACTACTGCCTGGGAGCTAGTTCTGGTAAATCGAGATAATAAAAAAGAGGAAATGAATCCTAGTCTGGCAACTGTTGAAAATATTCAAGTAGATGCTAGAATCAAGGATGCTACTGCACAGTTTTTAGCTAAAGCAAGAGAAAGTAACCCTTCGTTCCATTTGATTTCTGGTTATCGTAGTGTTGAAACACAACGTGGTCTTTACGATAGGTACGTTAGACAGGAAATGGCAGAACGTGGGATCTCTTATGAAGAAGCAGAAAAATTTACCCAAGAATATTCTCAACCAGCGGGTGCTTCTGAGCACCAAACAGGGCTTGCAATTGATATCTCGACTGTAGATGCTTTAAATCAGATGAGTCCAACAGACGGTGCTACACTTGAAAAGATTGCAGCAGATTATGGTTTTATTCGACACTTTAAAGAAGAATATAAATCTAGTACAGGTATTGGTAATGAAGACTGGCATTTTCGTTACGTTGGTAAAGCAAGTGCCAAATATATCACTGAGAAGAATATCTCTTTTGAAGACTATATTAAAAAATTAAATGAAGAAGGAGCCACATCATCCGATGAAACAGAAAATGACTGTGCAGATGATGATTCTAGTAGTAGTGGAAAAGCTGATGGCACAGGTACAGTCCCTACTGATGCAACTGCTTGGGGATATAAACCTGATGAGGTTCCTGATAGCTTAAAACAATACATCATTGATCCCAAAAGCCTAGGGATGGAATATGCAGCTTCTACAGGTTGGAATGTCACTGGAACTCTGTTATTAGATGGTCAGTGTGTAAATTTAACTGTTAGTATGGCCAATAAAATTTGGGGGCATACTGGAGGTGTATCGGGTAATGGTAAAGATATGGCTAATGCATGGGCTGCTATTTTTGGGAATGGGGTAAAAAACTCTCCTAAAAAAGGAGCTATCTTCGCAACTCAAAATGGAGGTGGCGGAAATGGACACACCGGAATTGTCTGTCATGTTTTTGAAAACGGTTCTATATTAATTGTAGAGCAAAATACTCCTATGAGTGGATGGGATCTATTCCACCAGCCTTACACTTGGAATTATAGAATTTGGACTCCGGAACAACAGAAAGCGGAAATTACGACTTATGCTTATCCAGATGATAAACAACCTAATTTCAAGGGAAAATTATAATTAATTAAGAAGGCTTTCCAAAGAGTTTGAAATTCCATTTTCTTTTTGAGATAATATAATAAAGTTATAGCGACAGGAGGTAACGTGATGGATGGTAAGCGTGATTGGAAAAAAGGCTATTTTCCAAAAGAACTTTTAATGTTACAAAAGAAAAAAGCCTTTAAAATTTCAACCCCCAAATATAGCGAATATGAAGGATATTTCTTTTGGTTGCCTTCGAGTTTTGTTAGAGCAGCAGTTCCATATAAAGAGGATTATTATCTATTTTTTCTACCAGATAACTTTGAAGTAGAGTTACGATTGGAAAAAGATAACAAGATCGTTGCTAAGCGCAGTGTTAGCAGCACATATCTCCAAAGGCTCTTTCAAAAATTAACTAAAGAAATAACGGAAGCTCTTGGAATTGAATATCATAAATATGATATTGTTGATATTGCATCTATTAAACGATTATTGTTTGATATGAACACGGATAGCGCGTGGATTGCGAAAACAGCCAATCTCTCTCGACAGACTATTGATAAAATCAGAAGCGATATAGCTGCTTTAGAAAATATGAAACTACGAAATTTGCGTTCCTTACAAAGAGCAGTTGTGTTAAAGCAAAAGGAAGGAAAGACTAATGAGAATGAATAAAAAGAGGAAAAAGATAGTGATTGCCTTTTCTTTAGTTACATTGTTAGTAATTGGAAGCTTATCTGTCTACGTTTTTACTCGAAAAAAAGAAACAGATAAACCTGTTATTCAACCATCGAGTGAAACAGAAAAAGTTTCGTCGTCTTCTACGGCATCATCAGTAGAATCATCATCAGAGCTTTCAGAAGATGATAAAAACTATCGAAAAGTTCTCAATTCTCTTGAGAAACCAAACGAACCTGCAGATGAAAATATTCGATCTGAAGTAGCAGAGGCTATGGAAGCAGCTCAAAAATATGTGAATGAAAATAAGGATATTAATAAGTTGCAAGGAGATTATGATAATAGGCTTTTAATGACAGGTGGGCCAATGATTCAAACTTTCTGGATAGCTATTACCGTCAATAAATATTCTGTAGAACCTACCCAAGTTGAGGCTTACAAATCTAAAAATGGTGATGTCGTTCAGTTTATATGCAAATTAAAAGCTGATGGGAAAAATAGTTGTTATTTTGTTGGAAATTATAACATTTACGCAAAACAACTTCAACTCGTCTCGTATCATGGAGGGGAAGTTGGAGCTAGTTTTGGATAAAAATATAACTTTCAAGAAATTTGAGATAGTGAGAAAATGATTTTTCGTTTTCTCTTTTTTGTTATAGTGCTTATGAAGCGAATCGAGTAGAGTTACTTAAAATCGAAGATAATATGATAAAATTGTTAGTAAAGAATACATAACAAAATGGAAAAGGAATTTTATTGCTATGAAAAAGAAGGATTTACCAAAAATTATTATTATTGCTATTGTTATTTTGTTTGTAATACCATTACTTATAAATCTATCCTTTAAAATTGGCTCTATACGTTTGTTAGCTGCCGAGTGGACTGCAGGGGATTTACTATCTTTCTATGGTGCTGTTCTAGGGGCACTCATAACATTAATCGGTTTAGTTATCACATTGGACTATCAATCAAAACAAGCTAGAAAAGATGATGATGTGAAGTACAGGCCAATTTTAAAAATTATTGAGGTAAAAAGGGGAACCCAAAAACTAGATGATATTGAACTAATGGGCGAAGAAGAATTAAGAATTTCTTTTCCAGGGCTTGATGGTTCAAAGTATGGTTATAATGGAAATGGAAACTTCAGAAAGTTTAAAATAGTATTAAAAAATAAGGGAAGAGGAGAGGCCACTAACGTATGTTTGGATGCTGCATATGTAAAGAATGCTAGCTTGGATGAGGATAGTCAATTAGATTTTAGTACTTCTATTCCTGTTTCTCTAGGAGAGATTTTAGCAGGTGAATCGGTTGTGTTTAATATTTCCGTACCTGAACATATGTTTTTAAAAGAAATGTTTACGGAGAATTTTGTCTCAATTGAATTAGTTATATCTTATGATAATATCTTCCATAGAAATAGAACTACAATTAAAGGGTTATTTACGTTTATAATAAGAGGATCGGAAATATATGAAGCACCTTATGATTACAAACCAGATTTTCAATTTATGCGAGCGACATGGGATTATCTAAAATTTCAACAAATCGAAGAAGCTACGTCTGAACACTAACATTGTTTAGGATTTTAGTTCCTGATTGAATAATCAGGTTCTTTTTTTATCATACCATAGGAATTATGGCGCTATTTTGTTATACTATTTATATCTGCTATTATGAAAAAGGAGGCGATGCTTTGATAGAGGGGATTAAACTTCAGTTATATCCTAATAATAAACAAAAGGCTATTTTTTCCAAAATGTTTGAAAACTCACGTTTCCTTTGGAATATTATGTTGGATATGACGAAAGAGAGATATAGCAACAATCCTAAATTGAAGTTATTAAACAGTTTTGCGTTGAATAATTTATTGCCTTTCTTAAAGAAAGAATATCCCTTTTTAAAAGATAGTGATAGCTCAAGCCTGCAAGTAGACAACGAAAACTTAGTGAAAGCATGGCGAAGTGCTTTCACTAATCCTAAATACTTCAGCAAGCCGCGTTTCAAATCTAAAAATTTCCCAAAGAAATCTTACACAGGTAAATCGCGCCTCACAATACTTAAGAAACGATATATCAAAATCCCAAAGGTAGGTGTTATAAAGTGCTCTGATACCAATCAAATAGAAGGAGAAATCAAACGATACACGGTGTCTTTCAGCCGTGGGAAATACTATCTAAGTTTGCAAGTAGAAGTACCTGATAGACTACCATTACCAAAAACGGGAAAAAGCGTAGGTATAGCTTTGAGTGGAGCTGAATTGGCAGTGCTATCTAATGGGACTGTTTTGGAGAACTTTAAAAATACATATCATATGCAAGGGCGTTGTGAGGATAAGGAAGAAAATAGGCATAGAGATTATTTGCATAAACTAACAACAAAATTAGTTAGGGATTACGATCTAATAGTCATGGAAGATTTTAAAAATATCACAACAGGAGATCGACAACTCACCAATCCTAGTTGGTATCTATTTAAGGCCATGCTGACCTATAAATGCTCCTGGGCTGGTAAGAAGTTAATTCTTATTGCTCCGCTTCATAGTAACCAGGCACGATTAGAAGGCGCATATGCTCTCAATGAACTAGCCAAACGAATTTTAAAACGTGGATCTTTGCTAAATTGATTAAAAAAGGGGCAGGGGCTGTCCTTAGTAAAAGTTTTAATCTACTTTTTTCAAAAGCTCAACATTAGTACAATGTTGATGTGGCTCATATAACCCCTTATTATTGAATGGGACTTGGTTTCGGCCAGGTCCTTTTTATCATTTTCTATACTAATATTTATATGTTTTTTTGTTTTATAATAGTATTTGTAAACTTAATTTTGCATCTCTGATGTTACAAAATTGAGTTTCATTAAATAAAAAAAGAAAGGTATATTCGTATGTATATTCTTATAATTATTAAAAAAATTACAATGTTTTACTATTCTTTATCCAGCAATCAAAAGAAATCTATTTGTGAGGAAGTTCTGACACTTATAGAAGGGATGCTGATTGCAAGATGTAAAGAACAAATAATTTCTCTTCTTATATTTTTCATTATCAATTTAATAAGAATTATTATTAATGAAACTGAAAAATAAAAAGTACTAGCAATTATAAGAGCTGCCCTAAGGTTAGCTCTTTTTTCATGTTTTTGCGAATAATAAAAATAGGAGGAAAAAAGAATGAAAATTGAAAAGATCCAAATCAAACGAATCCAAGAAACAGAATACGGTTTAGAGCACTGGTTGGTCATAGACGTGAGTTGTCGTAAAAAGACTTATCAGGTACATCAACTTGTCTTGACGTCTGGTTTTGTCTTATCCTTAACAACGTTAGAAAGGATTATTCTACAAGAGCGCAGAAAAGAAATTAAAATGCACATCAAGATAATTCGAGCGTTAAAAAATTGTGAAGATAATCAGTTAAATCAGCCAAACACTCCAATACTGCACGTGTCCCTAGCCCTGCTATCGGAGGTGTTAAAAGTTTTTAATATTTTTTCTAAAAACCATTGATAAATTATATTTTTGAGTATATAATAAATACAGAAGGTAATAAAAGGAGAAATGATATGGAAACAGATTTTCGACACAACCTTATGAAACAGTCAATGCCAGCAGGCATTGTTGACAATGTTCAAATTATCAAGTCTGGATTTGGCACGCAAAATCAGGACGAATATTTCACACCGATTTTATCTGATTTAAAGGCAGGAAAGTATAACAAGTGTATTGTTAACATGAAGCCTAATAAAAACAAAGCCAGCGCCAGCATTTTTGTAGATGGCGACCAATTACAGGCAGATGTGGAACACACAGGGTTCGGTATAGATCAATTTTTGAATTGGTTAGACAAAAATGAATCAATGGAAGAGTTTGAATTTTTGATTTCAGATTCTAATTTGTCTGCTTGGGAAGCTGCTAAAAATGCAGATTAAAATATATTTTGATAAAAATTTTTAAGTTTTTTTAAAAAAACGCTTGACAAAACATCTCCAAAAGTATATAATAAAGACAGTTAAAATAGCTCGTCCAAATCAGCGAGGGTAAAGAACTGAGCTTCTCCTTTCTATGGGTGAAGTCAAACAACATACATAGAACGGCGCTGCTGCCGTCAAGCTGTGAGGCTTGTACGCAAGTGTAAAAAGAAACCAGTCAGGGACAAACACCGCTAATGCTGCTAAACAGACGTGGTACAAAAACTGATATGGTTAGACGTACAAGGTGAGACAAGCAGATATGCCAGAGAACTGGACGAGGGTTTTCCGTTCCTAAGCCATAAACGGTAGGGTCGCCATGTTCCAACGAGTACAATCATGGCTAGTACACTCCTGTATGACTTTTATAAGAGAAACACCAACCAATGCAAGGTGTATGGAGAGGAAGCTGTCCCTGCTAACAGAAATTGACAGCAAGGCTATCTGCGATTAATCGCATTTCCACAAGTGCCTATAAAGAGAGAGAAGTGGTGCTTTCCTAGTCAAGAAACTAGGTGACTAGCAGGCAAGATGTGCTGCCTAACGTGCATAGACGTGATTGGGAACTATGACATTTGCTTGTTTTGGAGTGAGAAACAAGTCACTGCCTACAGGTGCTGAGAGGGAAGCAAAAGTGTGGGTTGCTTTTTATAATTTTGGAGGAAATAAACATGGAAATCAAATTGGCAGATGTAAAAGTAAAACAAGTTGAGTATGATTTATATGATACTTACGAAGAAAACTATAACACTTTATCTATGGAAGCCCCAGTTTTCGTTTTTGAAGTCGAGGGAAAGAAGTATGAAGTGAATAGTTTCTATACATTCTGGGACGAAGTAATCAATTATAATATCCAAGTTATCCAGTTTGCTGATTACCTGAACTCACGGGAATTTTGTCGTCCTGAAGAGTTTAAATATATAGGTATCGATATTAGTTCTCGGTTTGATGATTTCGAATACCTTTATAACTTCGAAAGAGAAGGTATGCAGGGCTTTTTGGAACGTCTAGTAGGCGCTTATAGTGCTGAAGGCAGAGCCTATGAATTTGAGCAAGAGTTTAAAAACACCTGCTCTCGTCTCTTGGCTCAGTTAGAGGATAAATCCTGTCGATTTTCTTTTGGGAAAGAAGAAAGCCGAGAAAAGAGAATGGCGCATTTGCGTTATTATCGAGACTTCAGTAACTTCTTAGGAAAGGAGCAGGATTCATTTCTGGCTAACTATCCTAATCAAGAGGGTTATTTTAAAAGAGTTCATTTCAATAATTTCAATCAAAAACCTTTTAATTATTGGGTTTACAGTGACAAAGATAAATGTTGCTTAGCTTACGACATAAAAGATTGGGTGGAGAAATTCTGTTTCTACAACCAAGGGAAAGCATCTGAAAAGCTCCTTGAGAAAGCAGTGGCTATATTTGATGTATCTGAAAAGTTATATCCTTACATAGTCAGCAAATATCAAGAATATATGAATCAGAAGCAATCTGAAGGACACCAATAATTTAGAAAAGGAAAGGAGAAAAGTGATGGAGGCAGATTTACAAGCTGTAAAATGGTTTTTATCAACCTTTAGAACTAATTTTATAGCTAAAATGACAGGGCTGGCACAGCCAAATCTTTCGCTTTATACGAAAGGTGAGAGAAAGATAGAGGCTGCAAAATACAAAACGATAGTTAAGCTGACTAAGTTTTCCCAAATAGCCAAAGATGGTAAGGCCAAAATAGAATGGTTGTTGTCCGACAGTGGATTATCTCTCCACAAAATCAGCCAAGAAACAGGTGTGGCCAGAGACACACTTTACAAAATAAAAGATGATTTCAAGCGCATTAGCTATGCAACGTTTGAAAAGCTAGTTGACTATGCAAGCCGCATAAAAGTAGATTTTTTGGATCAGGTTTTTGAGGAAGAAGTGAGTAAGGGAACAACAACAGAGCAGATTGCAAAAGTTTTCAAAGATTTAATCAGAAAGGCTATCGCTTCAAAAGAGGATATTCAAATTTCCTTGGAAGAATTAGATGTGGCGTTGCATCCCCACACTTCACGTTCAGAAACAGGAATGGAACTATGGCTACTTATCCACCCAGAAATTGAATCTGTCTTTGAAACTAAGGTACATGTTGAAACTGAAAAGGGAATGACTATTGTATCAATCTTTAGTGATATTGAAGTCACAGCTGAAACAGGTCTTAAAGCACGACTGACACAAGAGTATAGAGAACTTTGTGCCTTTGGTGAGTAACAGCTTAACCCCCACCCCAACTAGAAAGGAGCATATCATGACTGAAGCGCTTATACCCAAGCCAAATTTAAAACAAGAACTCGGCCAAGCAATCAAAGGAGTATTCTTTTGCCTGGTGATAGCTTATGTCCTATATCTGGCTTATAGTTACCACATTATGGATCAATTCGTTGGCAAAACTCCATTTGCGCCATTTGACCTTTTAAAAGTCGCCCTCATCGCCATTGCAGTACCAATCCTCAGCATAGCGTCCTTGCTGACAGACAATGATGGCTCTATCTTGCTGTTCTTATACACGCTGATGCCATCTATCCAAGTGATTACTCATCTCAATCACCATGCCAGCCGCTATAATGCGCAGGAGCTGATGGCAGATATTAACCTTGGACTGGTTTACAGCACCTTGATACTGGCAGGCGTGTTGTTCCTATATGTCCTAGTCTCTTGGTTCATTCTGTGGCGCAAATCCCGCCCTCAATAGTCCATACCAAATAAGAAGCCCGCTCTCGATTGAGCGGTTTTTTTATATCTCACTCTCCAGGCAACAAACACCCCCACCCCTTGCGCGTGATCCCCCCCTATCTAACCGCTCTAAAATCGCCTATACGCTCCTAAAAAAAGAAAAGGCCGAATAATTATCCGACCTTTCTGATAAACCGCTGTCAGGCTTACATAAAGCCCTAATCCGAGCTAATTAACCTCTTCGAGCCATTCAAAGCGCTCGGCAGTAAAAGTAGAAACTCCATTAGGAGAAGTTTCTTTGTATTGGCAACCATAGAATTTGAGTCTAGGGTTTCTACCAGCCAGACTATAGCACTCCATCTCAGGAACGTAGACTAAATCAACTGATTGCTCAAAGCGCTTGCGCTCTTCTGCGCTTTCCAAAAATATGTTCATAGGCTTGGAAAATTCGGCATCTACCCCACCGATAGCACCAGATTTCCTAACGTATCCAGCAAACAATATTGTTTTGTTCAAATCGACATACCTCGAATTTCTGTATTTTTTTATTTAAGGGTATCAAGAAAAGAAGCTGCCTTGATTTCTAATTGCCGTTCATCGACATTACCCCACATTTCGGTTGCCCAAAAGAAGATAACAAACCAGCAGGCAGACTGATCCATTTCCCTTACTTCTATGATACACCCTAAATGCTGAAACTTCCAATTTCATGTCATGAAATACTCCAGGTATTCAAGACAGATAAAAACAGCCCAGTAGGCTGCGCGTGGTTATTCAACAAGGTCTTTTAAGATACGGGCCAGTTCAGCATCCACTTGGCCATTCTTCCAGAGATTTTTAATCTGTGTCAGACATTGGACGTTTGTGAATCCGTTTTGTTCTAAATGACCATAGACAAGTTCCACCTCTCCTTGAGGAGAGAAGCGGATTTCTCCAAAACTATTCCTTGTTAATTGACTTAGATCATGGGAGCTTTTTGCCTCCCTGAATTGTTCCAGAACAAAATCAGGAAGAAAAATCACAGAGGCAGTGAATTCCTCTTGCGAGTAGCTTAAAACAAGATGAACCTGAGTGCCTGGACGCATAAAGGTGTTGACGGTAGGGATAGGATTAAAAGGGACAAGGTCGCCGTAATGATTAACAATCGAGTAGATGGCGTCATAGTAATATTCAGTTGGATTTTCAAACTGCTTCAGAATGGTTCTCTCTATACTGTGCAAGTCAGGTTCTGCACGAAGGACAAGGTTAATGGCTTCTTCTAGGTTGGCGGACATAGGCTATTCTCACTTTCTTTAAAATAATCACAACAATAAGACAGCTACCAGCAGCCGCTATCTTTGCGATTTCCAATAGTTTAACAGTATTATAAGGGATAGGGTTATAAAAGGCAAGGGTATGATAATAGAAGCAGGGAGAGAACAATTTGCTGCGCGTGATAGGTTATTTTTGGGGGAGTTTAAAAAAATATTAAAAATTTTTAAGTTTTTTTAAAAAAAGGCTTGACAAGTTATGCGTATAAGCATATAATAGACTTATAAAAGAAATGCGCACACGCATAGAACAAGGAGAAAAACAATGAGAAAATATATTGGCGAATATCTAAAATATGCTTCACGCGTCAGCAACCTTTACAAAGCGGCTCGCAAGCAACAAGCGACCGCAACCCGTAAACGTTATTTTGACGAAGACGGGTATGAAGTTAGCCCAAGTGAATGGGCTGAACTACGAATGGCTGGTGTTCCAGTTGAATTGAGCTGGGGCAGTGTAAAAGGCCATATTGGTCGCTTTACCCCTCTTGTTCGCAGAAACAAGAAAGGGTATAAGAAATACTGGCTTAATCCTGATAATCAAGGGAATACTTGGGACGAAGATCCAGAAGAGATTGAAGAAATCGAAGAAATCATTGGCATTTGCTAAAAAGGAGACAAAAATGAGTACAAAAACAAAAATGAATTTGGGGCTTATGAAGCGCCATGAGTTACCAGTTGATGACTTCATCATCGATGGCACTGAAATTGATAACGTGCTGGACTTTGATGCAATCGGCAAAAAGGTCACAGCTCGTTTGACTGAGTTGCTACCGCTGAAAGAGACAGCAGCAATCGTTCCATCTTATGATGGTGATGTTAGAGTGACTGTCAATAGTCTTCAGGCAGATGTAGATATCTACATTACTGGCCTGACGGCAGTTACAATCGCTGTCCTGAACTGGCTGGCTGGAGTATACCTCAATGGCCATAGTGTTCGTTTTATGCACTATGACCGAGACAGTGGTTCCTATGTGCCACAGGTCTATCAAGCAACTACAACAGTACCAGTGAGTGCTGTTTAGGCTCGGAGGGAAGTATGACGAAAGAAAAAAAGGGGATAGCAGATCCCGAACGGATAGAGTGGCTGTTAGACTTTATCCGTTCAGGGAATGTCAGCCAGAATCAGGTCGCTAAGGCCACTGGCATTTCCCAGTCAAATATTTCTCGGCTGTTAAAAGGTGAGTGGCTTATTTCAGCTATGAAACTAGGCCATGCTATCGCTTTGACGGCCTACTCTGAAAGATTACAGAAAGACCTCAAAATTAATCAGTAGGAAGCAAGTGGAATAAAGTTTAGCTACTATTTTAGAAATTGTTTGAGTAAAAGAAAAAAATCGTAAGGGGCATTTGGTATGAAAGAAAAAGAAGAACAAGTGAAGTACGAAGGCCGAGTTTATCTGTTTAATTGTATTCCTCTTTGGAAAGTAAGTTTTACTAAAAAGCAATGGCAGAAAATAGCTTTTGAGCAATCATCTAAATCAAAGATATACGAACTGATATTCATAGATGATAAAAATAAAGAATGCTGAACTAAGATATGGAGGAGACAGTAAAAACATGGATAAACAAGAATTGATAAATACTATTCAGATATTTAATAAACAAATACTTGAAATAGCTGTTTTAAATGAATTAGACATTCTGCAACAGCATCTAGAAACTTGCCCCAATGAACTATCTATTGAAATAAAAGATAACGGTTGCTATATTCACTTGTCTAATCCGATTTTGGGAAAGGCCTATAATCCGGAAGAAAAGGTTAAACCTGATTATACATTCTTAGTATTAGGCAATGATCTGAGAAAGGCTCAAATTTTTGGTGAGGAGATTAATATAATCTGTTCGTCAGGTTCTTATCTTGGACTGGCAAAAGTTATTGAGCATATTGAAACTAAAATACGATATATTGCTGAAAAATCGTATGATTTAAAATTTATCGAAAAATTAGAAACTCTGGAAAAGCAACAAAATAAAGAGTCCGCATGACTTCAGGAAAGATATTTGTTGATTTATTTTAGAGTAGGCATGTATTTTGAGAGGTAAAAAAATGTTTAAAATGAAGATGAATCGCAAATATGATAATCAATTTATGGATCCCTACTTTGATGCTTTAGTTGATGAAAATTTAGAACAAGTCGAAGGCATAACAGATGAACTGATCTATGAAACTGAGTTATATGCTGACGAATTGATGGTGGCAGATGGCAGGGAACCTTTATATGTCATTTCTTTAGATGACTACAGAGGAAGTGTGCCAATGGTGCATCAGCAACGTGTATTTGAATTGAAGCAGACAATGTTTCTTATGAAGATGTTTTATCTAGAATTAGCTTTTACTTTACTAGCTGCTGCAGCTGCGTATTATTTGCAGAGAAATGTTGCGCCTTCAGTATTAATAAGTGGTCTAGTCTTGACTATTGTATCTGCCTTCCTAACGAGTTTATTTCTAACTAAGCCAATGACTGAATAATATAAATAGAAAGGAGGGGATTTCATGATAGAAAAGAAAATCATCTATATTACAGAAGCTCAGCTAGCACAATTTAAAAGAAACGGAAGTGTTGAAATTAATTCATCACTCTTTTCCTATACGCAAGGTAAAGGAATATTATCTAAAGAACGTATAGACCCTGAACCAGGGGAACCATATGGAGCTATCTGGTTACAGAATTATAATAATCTGGAAAAAGGGGAAAGTATTCCTATTCAATTCTATGATGGTGTATCAGGATTTCAGGAAATTTGGCTCAAACTAGATAATTAGAATATTAAACAGCCCCTATTATTAAAAGGGCTTTTTTATTACTTCCAAAACGAAAGTTTGTTTGCTATGGTAGGCTTTGCTGGAGTAGAAAAAAATGGTACATTGTAGCCATGTATGTTATTTTAGCTGAAAAAAAAGACCAAGCATTTGATTATTATAATGGATTGGCTATAAATCCAAATTTAAATGAAAAAATGGCCCGTGCAAAAGGATATATTGAGGTTTACAATCCGGCATATTTTGATGGGCAGCCTATTGTCATAACTTGGGCTATCGGCCACTTAACTGAATTAAAAGAACCTCACGAATATAGAGACGAGTGGAAAGAGTGGTCTTTAGAAAATTTACCGATTATTCCCGAAAAATTTGAATACAGACCATCGATGGATAAGAATCCAGCACGACAGTATCAAATCGTCGAAAAACTCCTGAAAAATGCAGATACAATTGTTTGGGCGGGAGATAATGATCGCGAAGGATGCTACATTTCTTATAGTATATGCTGCTTAGCTGGAGTTTGGGGAGCACCAGGGAAGACTTTTAAAAGTCTTTGGATTGATGAATTAGATCCAAAAGTTGTCAGAAAAGGTTTTAAAAATTTACAGTCCATCGATCTACGTTATCATATGGCCCTGGAAGCTCAGGCACGCGCCTATTCTGACTGGTTAATTGGAATGAATGCTTCCAGATTGCTGACAGTTCTTTTAAGAGAAAAATTAGGGTTAGTCCTTGGAAGGGGGCAAGGAAAAATCTCAGTGGGTCGTATCATCAGCCCAACTCTCTTTTTTATATATCAGAGAGAAAAAGAGATAGAGAATTTTGTCTCCAGGACTTATTATGAACTAGAATCGACCTTTACACATCCAAACGGAACCTATGTAGGAAAATATATTCCTCCGGATATAATCCTAAAAAAAGGACCAAATAAAGGGAAGAAGTGGAAAGGGGATTTTGATACCAAAAAACAGTGGGAGCAGCTCATTAATAATCCCAGATTTATTGGTGATTATTCAAGCGGAAAAATAGTCAATCATGAGGTCGACATAAAACATTCGCGATCTCCTCGATTATTCAGCCTAGGTGACTTGCAAAAATTGATGGATAAACGTCTGGGACTTGAACCAGACCAGACCTTGGCTATAGTTCAAGAGCTTTATGAAATAGATAAGATGGTGACTTATTCTAGAACATCTTCTAACCATATTGGTAAAGAACGATATCATACACTAATATCTACTGCAGAAACATTGGCAAAGATTTTAGATATTCCAAAAGAAAAGATCAATGTTCCTGATAAACCAGATGGCTATTTTGTTAGCAATAAGAAAGCAAGAATTCATGCAGCTTTGACTCCAACAGAAATATTTCCAACACTGCAGCAACTTGGAGAGTGGCCAGAGGAAAAAAGAACTATTTATATTGAGATTGTAAAACGTTGTTTAGCTATGTTTTTGCCGAAATATACCTATGAACAAACGACTATCATTACACAAGTAGGCAGCGGATTATTTAAGACTATCGGAAATGTCCCTAAAGATGCTGGATGGAAAATTCTATGGCAGGATCGAGAAGCCTTGATAGATGAGATGGACATCGATACAAAGAAATTGATACAGGTCCAAAAAGGCGATAAAGTGAAACCTACTCTTAATCCAATAGAGAAGAAAAACTCTAAACCTTCCTTATATACGTCAGGCACTCTTTTAGATGCTATGGAAACTGCTGGTCGAGATTTTGAAGACGAAGAGCTTCGAGCTATAATGAAAGAGACAGAAGGATTGGGAACAGAAGCAACACGCGCCGAGATTATCAAGCATATTCGAGAATACAACTGGGTTAGCGTAAAAAAAGGCAAATTGCACTTAACTCCGCTTGGAAGATTAATTTGTCAATCAATCGAGGGAGAAAAATTACTCTGTGATGCTAAAACAACAGCCCTATGGGAACAATCTCTCCGTAAAATTAGTTCTTTAGAGAACACTCAGGAAACGTTTGTCAACAACATTAAGCGTTATCTGGGAGTAAATAATCCAACCAGTAATCTTTTCACAAACCTTAGTAAGTGGGTAAGAGCATATGACTATAGTTCTATGAATGATTGGCTGGAAGATATCAAAAAGAAGAAAAATGGCGAAGTAGGCCAGTGTCCTAAATGCCAAGGAGAAGTTTGTTATCGTATTTTTGAGAAAGATAAAAAGAAATCTGCGGCCATGTACTGTACGAATAGCTGGGTAAGCAAAGACCAGCACGAGCATGGTGAGAAGCCTACCTGTGATTTCTCTATTTTTCTCACAATTGCAAACAAGACTTTAACAGAAAAAGATGCGAAAATGCTGCTTGAAAAAGGGCAAACACGTTTAATTAAAGGATTTAAAGGTAATAAAAAACTATTCGATGCGCGTGTAACTTGGGATAAGGAAAAAATTCTATCAGCCAATACTTATGCAACTAAATTTCTTTTTGAAACTCAAAAATCTTAAATCTATCATACTATTTACTTTTTAAGGTCAATTACGTTACAATGGTATTATAAAAAATGAAGGAGATAAGTTCCCATGTCAAAATCTAAGTTTTTAAAAATGGCTACAGCAGCCACAATAATCGCACTTACATCTAATGCAACATCATCAGTATTTGCAGATCAAGTGCCAGCGAGTGATACAGCAGTAATATCTGAGAACATCAGTAATACTGTAACAGCACCTACAGCGCCAGAAGTTAACCCCAATAACCCAACAACAGGCAGTGACACTACTACACCAGTGATTCCACCGACAGATGGAAGTACCACTGAGCCAACAACTCCTACAAACCCAACGACAGGTGGTGACAACACCGCTCCGGTAATTCCACCAACAAACGGAAATACTACTGAGCCAACGACTCCTACAACTCCTACAAACCCAACGACGGGTGGTGACAATACTGCTCCAGTAATTCCGCCAACAAACGGAAATACCAAACCAGTAAAACCAACAACCCCCACAAAACCAACAACAGGAAGCGACACCACTACACCAGTGATTCCATCAACAGATGGAAATGCTCTTAGTCCTACAAAACCTACTGTTTCTCCAACAACTCCAATTGTAACAGATCCATCGGCATCGTCTTCTGCTGTAATTGGAAATAAAACCTCATCATCAGGGACTTCGTCTGCCACTGGCAAAAATAATAAGAAAGTTAAAAATCAAACTTCATCTGAAAAATCTGCCTCACAGACATCCTCAGCGGCCCAAAGTAATCAAAGTGATCCTGGTGCCAACATTGTTGTAGCTGTTTCTCCTGCTAGTCCTGTAGAATTGCAAGATGGCACCTCTATTGTAAATATCCAATCTGGAGTTGCAACTTTATCAAATGGTAAGCAAGCCAATTTAGCTGATCTAGGAGCAACAAAAAATTCAAACGGTACCTATTCTGTCACAAATAAAAAAGGAGATAAAGTGACATTACCTGAAACTGGTGAAAAGACATCTCTCCTAACTTTATTAGGCGTAGCATTGGCAGGAATGTTCCTATTGCTTAAGAAGCAGAAAAACTAAACGTTATTTATGGGAGGTCTGAAAAGGCCTCTTTCTTTTTATTATTAATTATTATTCTTATGATAGCATTCCCAAAATTTGCAAATAACGATATAATAGGGGGAGCAAACAAGCAGAATATAGTAAACAAGAAAGGGACGGCATAGAAAAACGAATGAAGAAGCAGATGCAAACATCAGTGAGTTTAGCAAAAGCAAATGAGTTTGAGGAGAAAGCAAGGATTGTTGGCGGGAGTCCTAGTGTCCTTTTGGGAGTATTAGTATCAAATTTTGTAGACAGTCCCTACGAACTTTCCATTGATTTCTCAAAAACTGCATTAAACAAAGAAGATATAAAAACTCTGACGACTACAATTGATAAAAACATAGCAGATAAATTTGCTGAACGAGCAGCAGAAGTAAACCAATCAATCAGCAATTTACTTCGATTATTAATTATAGATTTTATTAATAACAAAAAGAATATCACATTGTACTTTGACAAGGAGAACGATAATAAGTATGAGTAATAATCGAATTGGTGTTAAGAATTTTTGGAATAGCCTTCGAGAAAGTTTCCAAAGCACCTTTTTTAAACCAAATAGTAGACAGCCTAAAAAACCTCATGCACTTTCTGAAGCATCATTAAAAAGACTAGGCTTTTATAAAAATAATGAAACTGGGAAACTAATCGCGCCATCAGCTTCAAGGTTTTCTGAAACATATTATGAGAGTTTTGAACTGCAGCCGGTCAAGCATCCGTCTGCCTTTCCTTTTTATCTTACAATACCAGAAGAAGAGCTAGGAGTTTTTTCATCATCCACTCAGACAGATACACCTATTGAACCAGGAAAGCCGAGCGGGAAAAAACATAAAATTTTAATTGAATACGCATATTCAGAAACAGATAGTTTGCTAGTCTATAATCAACTGACTGACTTGGATAAACAAATATTGCTTTTTATTGCAATTTTCCGAAATGTGCAGTTCCAACAGATAGTTCGAGAGACTGGTGTCAGTGCTAATAGAGTTGAAAAATCTCTCTTAAGATTGCTCAAATTCTATTTAATTCGACAGTATAAGTTTAAAAGGGATCCTCTCATTGTTGGAGAGGATAAGGCAGAATTAGCTGGTGATTGTTATAGTATTTACGCTTATGGAACTACTGTTTTGCTTGTAAATAATATTCTTGCTCCAGAATTAGCCCATAAATGGAAAGAAATTACCAAAGAGGAGGACAGTTATTCTCCTATTCGTTATTGGAAAATTGCAGATGCTTATCTCAATTTTAGAGTTAAAGATGATTTTGTTAGCTTCAAACCTTATTCCTATATGGAAGGCTTTACCTATACAGAAGAAATAAGTGTACCAATTAGGAATCAATCTGGAGATAAGAGCGGTCTCTCTGAACAATCTAAAAGAATTGTTGGGGAAATAAAAAACCAAAAATCGACAGGCACTAAACCTGCAGCTAGAACTTATCAACGACAACGTCGCGTCCCACGTATCCGTTTTAATGGCCAATTCAATATGAGAGGAAAGAATGGTCAGAATGTACTTATTGATCTCTATCCATTTGTGACTCAAAATGAAGATTATAGTGATTTAAGTAAGTTAGTTAATATTTTTCTTCATTACGGACAACTGAAAAATGGTTTGGATAAGAATGGAAATCAGCGCCTATTGATGGTTATTGTTGATTCTACTGAACAAATTCAAGCTATTGAAAATAAATATCATTTATCAAATGATTACATGAGTCTTAATAATATCTTGTTTCTAGATTTAGAAATAGCTAGTCAGACCAATGTTATGGAAGCTATGAAAGTATTATTGCTAAGCGAAGATCGGAAGAGTCATAAATTGAGAACGGCAAAGTTTAATATTGATGATACTCTTTTAAATCGATCAGAACCGAAAACCAAAGAGGCTGTAGTAGAAGTAGAGGAGGAGACTGAGTGAAACCAGCAAGTATCTATATAGATGGTATGATACATCCTGATTTTGACAAATCACCCTTTTTTCAAAAAGCTGAGCGGATTACAAAAAACAAGGCTCTTAAAACTGCTATTCTAGTTGGTGCAGGTACATCGCAAAAGGTTATTCACTATTTCACTGATTCTAGTTTGAATATCGTGTTTGACGAGAAGAAGATATCTGATAGCTCAATTGTAATGACCTCAGATCCAAAGATGCTGAGAAATTTACAAGCGAAGGGTTTCACCACGCTATTCATTATTGATGAATATGGTGAGATAGGACCAAACTTATTCTATAAGGTCAGGGAAACTTTTGACGTACATTATTTAACTACATCAAAAGTTTTTAAAACATGTATTTTAAACGATACCATAACTGATGATAAATTTTTTCTTAATACTATGCTCTTTATAGATCCTCAAATTAGTTTGTGGACCTCATTAGTTCTGGAACGGGATAAAGAATTTTTTAGAACTCTTTGCAATGCGGATATTCTAAAACAACCTTTTTTATCTGAAACTAATTATTTTTTATCTGAGCAAAATAAACCACTAAGATTATTAGATGCAATATCCAAAAAAACTGAGACTATATCTGTTAGTGATATTTCTGATAAGGAAATATCTGAGAGAAAGGCTGCCTCTCTTCATAAGATTGGAGAACGTTTAGAAGATAGGCGAATGGATGATAGAGAAAAAGCTATTGAAGGGTATCTGAATAAATTAACTCCTTTAATATCCAAAATGGCATCAAATTTTGAAAAACTTGAACGGAAAATTGATGCCCTGGAAGATAAAATAGAAGAGCAAAGCCGAGAACAGGGCCAGCAATTCACTTTCACAGATTCATTTGATGATTCAGACCCATTGTCAATCGTGAGAAATCATAATAATTAGAAAGAGAGAGCCTATATGAAACTTTTATTAGTTCCCATAGATAGGTTAGTTGAATTAGACGGCTGTGAAGTGATCACATCAGAAAAAACTAGCCTGGCCGCCATTAAAATTAAAGAAGATAACAATATTTCTGAAGAGATTGCGGACTTACTAGATATTAGTTTAAAATTGACGTAATAAAAACACCTCTGAAATGAGGTGTTTTTAGCAATATATACGTTTGTTAGAAAAATAGGAATTTTGTTACTAAACATAAAACCACCACTACTAACTAATTTTTGATAAAATAATAGAAAAGAAAGGAATTTAAAATGCCTTCAGATACACGTATTTTAAAAAACATTGACAATCTCCTATCAATTATGCCTTGGTACGTTAAAGAATACTATTTTTCAAAGAATGTCAAAAGATATAGCAAAAAAACGCTTTATGAGTATTTAAATGAATACCGAAGATTTTTTTCGTGGCTAATAGATTCAGGGATCTCTAATGCTGACTCCATCATGAACGTACCAATTGAAATTCTGGAGAATTTAAAACTTCAAGACGCGGAGGCATACTTTGTTTATCTCCAAGAAAGACCAATGATAAGTGTCAATAAAGATAAGGTTAAACATCTTTCTGAAGCAGCAATCAAACGCAGCCTAGCTTCACTGGCCAGCCTTTGGAAATATTTAACTGAAGAAACCGAAAACCAGGAAGGTGTGCCCTACTTCTATCGCAACGTGATGAAGAAATTAAGTTTTAAATTTTCAAAAGAGACATTAGCCGCACGTGCTGCAGCAATTAAAGATAAACTATTCCTGGGGGATGAAACAAACGAATTTTTAGCTTTCATTTCCGACGAAGAAAGTCCAGAAGGTTATGTCAAAAAAGCGAATTTATCTCCTCGAGCGCTCTCTTCTTATAAAAAGAACAAAGAACGCGACTTAGCTATGATTGCTTTGATACTTGCTTCTGGTATCCGTCTTTCAGAGACAGTCAATATTGACTTAAAGCATCTTAATGTTAATACTATGACTGTAACTGTTACGAGAAAGGGAAATAAGAAAGACTCTGTTCCAATTGCAGCATTTGCGAAAGTATATTTGACCGATTACTTATCAATCCGAGAAAAAAGATATGGAATATCATCAACCGATACTACTGCTTTGTTTGTAACTAGTCAATCAGGCACTGTAAAAAGGCTAGGAGGAGCTGCTATTGAGCGAGCCGTAGCAAAATACTCTGAGGCATTTAAAATCCGTGTAACCCCTCATAAATTGCGTCATACACTTGCGACTCGTCTCTATGCTGCTACTAAAAATCAAATCTTGACTGCTCAACAACTTGGTCATTCTGAAAGTTCTAACCTAGTTAGTACGTATGCGCACGTTCTTTCCGATGAACAAGCAAATGCTTTAAATGAGCTGTAATTATAAATTTCCTAAAATAAAAAGATGCTTCAGGCGAATCATCTTTTTTTATTTATCATATGTATCTGATGTATTATAAATATAATATTTATCTTTTTCAATAACCTACTGCTTCTCAAAATAGAAATAGCCGTCAAATGGTTTCAATTCCATTATTCCATAATCCAAGGCAACCCGGTTAATATAAGGCTGAACAATACGCTCATGAAGCGTAAGCATGGTCTCTCTGAAACTTTCTAAACCCTGTGCTCTCTTATAATGATTGCATAGACGACAAGCTGGGAAAAGATTATCTAACTCATTTCCACCTCCGTTACGTTGGGACAATTGGTGATCCACCTGCATGTCCTTGAAGGCAATTTCTTTGCCACAATAAGCACAGTGACCATTGTATTTTTTGTAGACTCTTTCTCTTAATTCTTTCTTCATTTTGATTGATACCTCGTTACTTTCCTGCATATGCCTTAAGACGGCAGCTTTTAGAACAGTACATCTGATCCGAACGATTAGGAATATACTTGATATGACATCGGACACAAGTATATAATTTAACCATTTTTCTTTTTTTCATTAGGCACATCACTTTCAAAGTATTTGGCAATAGCTGTAATTACAGGAACCGTCACACTGTTCCCTGCTTGCTTGTATAGCTGGCTATTTGACATTCGTTGCTTACGAGTTATTCTCCATAGCTTCCGCCATTTTTTGCGGGGCAATTTTCTTGAAAGCAGTAGGTCAAAATAACCCTGCGGTATAACTTCTCCATAACACGCTTTATCAAAAGCCCAATCAGGGAAGCCCTGCAGTCTCCAACATTCTCTGGGCGTCAGCTTGCGAATGCGGTAACCATCAGTCACTCCAAAGCTGCCAGTTCGTACAGTGCTACCTCCCCCACTAGATGTTAAAGTCCCAACCTCGTCTTTCACTATTTTGTTGTAAAAGTCCACAATTTTGACTAGGTTATTCTCCTGATAACTATGACTGGTTAAGGTTGGTGCTATTTTATGTTCCCCACCCTTATTAAAGCCATGAGAGCGCTGAATTATCTTTGGCTCCTGGTCTCCTCCTTGCATTGTGGAAAGTGTGGGAGCAATACCTGAAGGATCATATACTCGGTTCGTTATAGAATACTTACCAAGCAGCCTACCTGATAGTACAATCTTCATCCCCTCACCTTTATTTGTTGTAAGAGTAGGAGCAGGCCCTTCAGCTGAGTAAACATCTCCATTCATTCCCTTACCCGAAGGATGAATATTCCCTACTCTCTTCGGTTTACTTTCAATAATGTACGATCCGTTCCCTTGTCCCCCTGGGTATTGCGCGGTAAGGGAATTTGTTCTGATCTCTGATAATTCAGCAACTTCCCTGTTGTAGCTTCCGAGAGGAAATATTGGTCGGGTACCTCGTCTTCGAGAATGTCCAACAAGGAAGACTCTTTGTCTGTTCTGTGGAACTCCGAAGTGCGAGCTGTTAAGCACTTGCCATTCCACATTATACCCCAAGGCATCAAGCGTGCTGAGGATGGTCTCAAAGGTATCACCTCCTCCATGACTAAGGAGTCCTGGGACGTTTTCAAGGAAAATATAAGAGGGTCTAAGAAGCTTTGCGAAGCGTGCAACTTCAAAGAAGAGATTACCTCGTTCATCTCTGAAACCTCTTCTGCTTCCAGCAAGCGAGAAACTCTGACACGGAAATCCTCCGCAGAGAATGTCCACTTGTCCAAGTCCTCGAATAGATTCATCTGGTACGCTTCTGATGTCATGAAGCTCTACCTCCTTTTCTGTATTAAAAATAGCTTTATAAGATTTTCTTGCAAAGTCGTCTACTTCACAAAACCCTACACATTGATGGCCAGCGGCTTCCATACCAAGGCGAAAGCCACCAATGCCAGCAAATAAGTCCAAAAATTTCATTGATTACCTCATTCAAAACAACTCCAACTGCTGCTTAGGTTGAAAATTCATCCAAAGAACTTCTGTTCTCGGTAAACCATGCTCAGCAGTAGCCGCAAACTCCACTCTTTCCCAGTTTCTCAGTTGCTTGTTATAAAGATCACTGTCATAACCGCTTAAGAGGATTTTTGCCTTAGATTGGTTCAGGATGTCCAATAATTCCTCGTGATCCTGGTCTTCCATCTCAACAGTGTACTGTTTCCTTGTCCTTGTACTAAGGACATAAGGAGGATCTACATACATACATACATTTTCACGGTTATACTCAGAAATCAAATCAAATGCTGGCCGACATTCAATCTGGACCTGCTTCAGCCTTAGAGAAATTTCTTGGATAAGTTCTGGCAGCTCGTTCCAATGCTTGACTGCATAGGCTCTCTCACGTCCATTCACATCACGTTTCCAGCCAGACTTTTCAAAATTCCTAAAACCATGAGACATCAGTGACCGAATAATGAAATTAAGGGCTTTGTCCACCTCATTCTTTGGCTGTACTTCCCAAGCCTTGTCATAGATTTTCCGGCTATAAGGAGTTAAAAACAATTTTTCGATTAAAGTCTCTGGGTCTTGTTGGATAACTTGAAAGAGATTAACAACATCATCATTCAAGTCATTAACCGTCTCAATGCTACTTAAAGTTTTAGTAAAGAGGACAGCTCCGCTACCAAAGAATGGTTCTAGATAACTCTTATGATCTGGCATCAAGTCAACAATTTTACTGGCCAGATTCCATTTACTTCCTGGATATCTCAAAATACTTTTCATGTTATGCTCCTTGATGTAAAGCAGTATTCAAAAAAGTGACAGCTTCTTGAGTGTTCATATCCATCAGATGTAGTTCCAAAAATCCGATTTTCATCTTACCTAAATAGTTATTAATGATTAGAGTAAGATTATCTTTTGTATAGCCTAGTTCTTCAGCAAAATCGGCTAATTTTTTGTTCTTTTCCGCTATTTCAATAAACATTTGAGCGGTCCGATGAAGATCGGCTCCTGATGGATAATTGCTTAATAAAACAGGAAGAGAAATTAAATTGGAAACTAAATTATAAGGTAAGTTCCCAAGATAGTTGATACACCCTCGACGAAATGTTTCCTTATAAATACGCGAGTTCATATCTATAACTTCACTTTCTCTTTCAATATTCTGCTCTCCAGCTATCAACATCGGATATAGCAAAAGTCGATAATAAATAGATAAAATATCCTCTACCTGTTCTTTATTAAAATCATTATCCAGGCATCTTTTTATAGTTCGTTCAGCTAATGCTGAATTGCTGGCCAGGCCACAGATATTAATAATGTCATGAAGACCAATTCCAATCTCCATTTCTTCTAATACCATTCTTGTAGTGCGACTTGCAATGCTTTGGTAATATCTTAATTCATTTTCCAAAGATTCAACTGAAATTAGTTTAGCCATATAATGTTCTCCTCGAATATTTACGACACATTTTATAGAAATATCAATTTATAAATTGATTATACCATAAAATAATTTATTTTTCATTATTTATAACATATTTTAGTATATTTTTTTGATATTTTATATTAGCCGATATTTTTTACCAGCTAATGGGAGAAATTAATTACTTAATTCCTCCCATTAACCAATAAATATTGGTTAACGTCTAGCTAATTATTACTAGATAATCTAAACGATTGTTTCACATGTCTCAAAAATGGACAGTTGTTTAACGGACCTTTCCTCTGTATTTACAGAGTATTCATTAAAATCCGTGCTTTTTTCCTCCTTTTCGTCATTGTTCAAAAATGCTTCAGCTTCAGAAAGAAATTCCTGCAGCAAGATTGATAATTCATTAGAAATTTCAAGTTTAGGCTTATTTGGCTTCGCTTCAACTACTTCGGCTTCTGTCACATAATCTTCAACAAGCTCACTTTCCTCTTCATCTTCTACCTCACTATATCGATCAATAGAAGGAATAGTCGTTTCAAAAATTTGACCATGAGAGGCACCATAATCTTTCTCAAATTCTGCAAGAGCAGCTTCGATAGACTCAGTGTTCTCTTCTAACTGAATAAGAGGATTAATTACATTTCTTTTGGCAGAAATATAATTAAGGCGTTCTTGATCGCTAAATGTTTCAGAAGCTAGTCCACGGTCTATAATAACTTGTAAAGAAGCTTCGTCACGATGATATTCATTCTCTTTGGCGACCAGAGCATTTAGAAGATTATCAATACGTTGAATTGTTCCTACTGGACTAGAGAAATCAATCTCTAAGTTGTATTGATTAGCTCCAACTATTTTCAAATCCATTATTTGATTGCTAATATATGGTTGTTTATGGGTTTTCACTCTTAACTTAAAGCCACGATAATAGGCTAAAGTAATGAATTCAGGATTTTCAGAAATAGCCATCTGCATATCATAATGTAGTTGGTTTCCTGCAGCATCCTTTTTATCAATAGCAATGCCATTTTCAAAAGTCATCAAAAATGGATTGATTTCTGTTTTTTTGCCATCAACAAAATCAAATCGATGCTTAGTAGCATTTGCTTGGGAAATATCTTCTTGAATACGTTCCAAACGATACTTAGTCAATTCGATATCATTTTGAGCTTGTTCCATCTTTCTCTTGGAATACCTATAATCACGTTTCCAAGCCTTATATCGGCTAGTTAGTAATTCAAATTCATTATCTAGCTCCATTTTCAATTTCAAGTATGGATTGCCGGTGGCAATTGCCTTGAAGTCTGAAGCGGTCATGGTTTGTTCGTCAATATCATCTGCAGCACGGACTGGAGTTTTCGAGGTCATAATTTGTGTAATATAACGCAACTTAGTCTCTTGAATTTGCCATAGGTAGTTATCAAAACTACCTGTCGTGATGTAGTGGAATATGGAAACTTTACGATAAATGTTTCCTTGGCGGACAATTCTACCATTACGCTGAATGATATCCGAGGGCTTCCAAGGAACATCTAGATGATGAACTGCTTTTAATCGGCGCTGAACATTAAGTCCAGTACCTCCTTTTTCAGTTGAGGCTAGTAATATTCTAATCTCACCAGAGTTCATTTGTCGTTGAAGTTGTAGTCGGGCTTTCTTGTTATTGGCGCTGTGAATAAAGGCAATTTCTTCCTCGGACACTCCACGCTCTATTAACAAATTTTTTAATTCTTGATAGATAGTAAAGCTGCTGCCAGCAGTTGGGGTACCAAGATCAGAAAAAATTATTTGAGTCCCACGGTTCTTCTCTTCTCGATGATAGATGTTAGATACTCGATCCACCACCTGCATCATCTTATTATTGTCTGCGATAGAATAGCAATCACTATTCAATAGACGCATATCAAGAGCTAGCTTGCGTGCTTCACTTGTGATTTTCAACATATTATCTTCACTTGGATCAATTTTCCCATCTTTTACTGCTTCAGAACGAGCAACTAGAAGGTTCAGATATTTCTTTTGAGCATCTGTTAATTCGCTCTTTATAGCAATGCGTTCTTCTTTTGGAACTGGAAGATCTAAATCTTCGGTCATTTGTACATCGGCAGTCATTTTATAAATCTGCATAAGTTCTGGTAGATTCATAAATTTTGCAAACCGTTTGCGAGAAATATATTTATCACCGGTTGGATTTAATTCAAGACTATTTTCTATAATCCCAAATGTTCCCACCCAGGCATCAAAATTACTCATACCAAAGCTATCCAAAATATCAGGTTGAATATAATTCATCATTGTATACATTTCGCTGATGGAATTAGAAACTGGAGTTCCAGTTGCAAATACAACATTTGTGCCTCCATGTTCGTTCTGAATTGAACGAATTTTCATTTCCATATCGAGGTTTTTCTGTGCAGTTGTTTGACCGATACCGGCCACATTGCCAAGTTTAGTTACTGGCCGCACATTTTTAAATTTATGTGCCTCATCAACGAAGAGCATATCAATTCCTAGAGACTCAAAATCAATAAATTCATCTGAACGCTCTTTTTGGTTTTCTGACATTTTTTCCATTTGTTTCTCTAAACGTGCTTTCATTGCTTGTGCCTGTTTGAAACTGATACGATCATCATTCGCTTCAGCAAATTGAATAATTTCACTCAGTTCATCAAGTTTGTCACTATAAAAGAGACGCTCTCTTTCATATGACACTTTGATTTTTTCAAACTGGCTATGTCCCATAACAATGGCATCATAATCACCAGTAATGATACGAGAGATAAACAAACGGCGGCGTGTTTTTTCAAAATCTTGTTCTGTAGTAACAAATACTTTACGAGTTGGAAAGAATCTTAAAATTTCTTGTCCAAACTGTGCTGTCAAACTTGATGGTACTACATATAAAGGTTTATTGACTAAGCCAAGATCTTTTAGTTTAAAGCCCGCACTAACCATTGTTAAGCTTTTTCCGGAACCTACCTCGTGAGCTAGAAGTGCACGTTTATCTTCTATAATTCTTTGAACAGCATTTAATTGATGGGGGCGCAGACTAGCACCTTTTACAAGTCCATTAATAACTAAATGGCTTCCATCATAGGTCCTGGTAACACGTCGATTAAAAGTGTTGTTATAGACTGACTCTACAAGTTCCATTACTTCTTTGTGTTCCAGGACAAAGTTCTTAAAACCTTCTTGAAGATATAGCTCTGCTTTACGCAATTCTGCTGTTGCAACTTCATCTACTACTCTTTTAGGTTCTTCTTTAGTTCCAATATCTTTTGTGATAGTTGGCTGATCTGAACCAAGTAAATAAGATAGAATGTCATGTCCTCGAGAATAACGATAAGTAGATGCGTTACGAAGACCACTTTGAATATTTTTAGGACGATTCATAGTATAGCTAATAAAATCACCAGCTAAACCATGTCCTAGTTTTGTGCTTACTACAACATTATCTGCTTCATAATCACCTAAAGTGATATCTTCATCACCTGCTAAGAAATGGTAGGCAAACATGCCAACAACATTATTAGGAATCCAGGAAGAGCCAAGATTAAAAGATATATCACTGATAAGAATATCTTCAGGAATTACTTGATTTAATAACTTAAGATAATGCTCCCAATCTGCAGTGGAGTCTCCCTGCTCAATTAGCTTTTCAGTTATTTCTTTTTTTGTTCGCACATCCCCGGATAGGACTTCTTCTTTTACTTTATACGCAACAACGTTGTCACGTTGATATTGTTGCGGATCAATAAGTACCCGGTCGCCAAGTTCGGCAATAACACTTTGTTTTGTACTATTAGGGTATATAGCTAACATCAATTCAAAATCAACTCCACCACCCTCTGAAAGACTTGTATTCAAAGCATCTACTGCTGTTGATACTATCTTTAAGGCTTTTTTAGGGCGAACCATTGGTTTTCTGAAAGCATCTGATTTCTTGTAGACAACTTTAGTGCTGTCACTTTCATCTAGTGCTTCTTCTTCCAGACTGGCAATCAAAGGATATCTATCATCCCTTTCAAATAAACGTGAATTGACAGAGGTATTGATATAACCATATTTATAGACAAATTCATCATATTTATCATTTAAAACAGACAATAAATATTCAAATTCTTCGTTGTCATAATTGCTAGTTTCCTGAATGTCAATGACATCCTGATAGGCTTTTTTTATATCTACCATCCCACGAATACGCTGATTTTCTTTTTCTTCCATTCCTTTCTCATAGAAATGAACACATTTAAAAAATCCTTTATTCGCTCCCTTTTTAGAAGGTTCTGAGCTAATATAAGTATTCGTTATAATTTGAGGATTTTGCTTATAGGCAATCATAAAATCTTCTACAACTTTTTCGCTGTATTTGCTGTCCCAATGTGAGAAATTACCTGTTTCATCTTGATAGAAAATCATTTCTGCAGCGCGTGATGATTTACTGATTCCATCATGGCTACGATAATAGATATTTCCATAACTATCACAAGCATACTCATGTAAACGAATGCCAAGTTGAGCAATCAAACTCTGCTCATCTGAATTCAATCCATTAATGGAAATTTCATCAGCAGCATAATCATATAAACCTTTAATGTAATTATGTTCTGTCATAATTGCTAAAGCTTTTTGTAAATCCAATTTCAAATTATTTGAATTTGCTTTGAGTGAGAGTGTGGCTCCATTGAAATATCGGACAGTATAGTTTCCTAAAACGTATGGATTGTAAAGCCCAGCTTCTTTCAAGAAGAATGGATTCACAAAAATACGATCATCTAAGCTGCTTTTTTGTGGAGCACTGAAAATCTTTTCTACGAAATAGTTCTGGTGCTCTGTTCCTTTTTGGAAAAATAGGATATCGCTGGTAACAGTTGTACCTGCAATTTTTTTAAAAGCATCGTTTGGGAGTCGAACACCTCCCAAAAAACTACTTTGTTCTTTCAACTCTGGTAGAATAGAGCCTGAACGTTTGTCAACTGTTCCTGTTGATGTAATAACAGCGACCACGCCATTCTTGCGTGTAATTCTAATGCTTTTTTTGATGAAATAATCATGAATAAGAGTTGGTTTCTTACTGACTTCATCCATCAGACGAATATCTGCAAATGGAACGTTTGTAATTACCAAATCAAAAGGTGTTCCAGTGAAATCAACCGTTTCAAATCCTTGAACTAAAACAACTGCATCTTGATGCAATTGCCTAGCTAAGGCGCCTGTCAAGCTATCCAGTTCTATCCCATATAGAATAGAATTTTCTCTGATAAACTTAGGCATGGTTGCAAAGAAGATACCTGTTCCCATTGCAGGATCTAGGATATTACCACCTTTGAAGCCATTATCAACCAAATATTGCCACATTTCACTAGCAATCAGTGGATCTGTATAATAAGCTGTCAAAGAGCTCATTTCCATACTGCGGTATTCTTCATCGGATACAAGATTTTGTAATTCTTCACGTTCTTTTTTAAATCTATCTCCTTTAAAAAAGGCATTAGCTAGTCCGCCCCATCCAACATATTTTGATAGAATAATTTGTTGCTCTGGAGTAGCCAGCTTTCCTTCTTTGTCCAATTGTTTTAACAGTCTAATAGCAATAATATTGCTTTCAACTTTTTCTACTGTTGTTGTTGGAAATTCAAATTTACTTTCCGTCATTTTTTTCCTCCAAAACCAAAAGACTGGCCCATCCAGCACAGTCTTTTAGTCTTTCTTTATTTTTTAATAATGGATTCCTAGACAGTCTACTTGAGTTAGAAACTCTTTTGCTTCAGCCCAGGCATCTTCTGGTGCAGGTGCATTATAAGTACCTCTTAGTTGAACAATTTTTCTCTTGTGCATTTCAAGAGTATAGAGAGGTTTATCTTTATTTTTTTTGTCTCTGACAAAAAAAATAGAAGTTTCACCCTCAGCTATACGATTTGTATAGCTACCTACACAGTGATTAAGCTTTTTACCTTCTTCTCTCAACTCTTTAAGAGTATGGGGGACAAGGAAGGTATACTGGCCAATAGTTCTTTCTGTTTTTAGTAGCTCTTTCAATCTCTCTTCATAAAGAGAAATCTGTTTCTCATCAATTATAGCTGTGTAAGCATCTGCTGCATCATCGTGAGCTTGTTGAAAGTTTTGAGGCATTACTATTCGTTCCCCTACAAAGGCAACATTAAGCCTCTCTATATTTCTCTTGTAATCACGATAATCGATGCCATTTACTTGATTCTTAACTACCCATTTCATAAACCTAACAGGCTTTACTTCTTCTGGGAAAAGATTAAAATCTTCCAGTTTGAAGTAATTCTCAAGTCCTTCTATATAGGTTCCATAAGTCGAAATAGCAAATTGCTCATACTTAAGATTTGCCAGCATCTTTTCACTATTTTTAAAAAAAGATTTATGTTTTTTTAAAAATTTGAAAGTAAGCACGCGCATATCTCCATGTTTGATAGATTTAGCATAACCATAGTAAATATATTCACCAACAATTTCTTTGACAATTCCTTTCATTCCAGTTTTTTGAGCATATTCAATTATCCCACGATATTTAAAAATGCGATCCAACTGTAAAAGAACGTCGAAATTGTTAATAAGATGCTCCATATCCAGATATTTCAAACATGACTTTGAAAATTTTTTTATGATACTTTCTTTAGTGTCATAAAAATAAGCCCCAGAATATGTCCCTTGAAATACACCTAAGATGGATAGACCATATCTGTACCCCTCGTAACTACGAGTTATTTTAATATGTCCTACATCCTTTGAAAAATACTCCAGATTATAAAGTGAGAATTCAAAGCTTTCTTTGCCATCTTCAATATGTTGATAGCATTGATAGGTTTGCAACTCTATTCTCTTTTCTGTCACCCCTAACCATACAAAGTACATTGGAGCACCATAAAAAGTTAATTGTGAGTTCTTGGTCAAGCGTTTCTTAACCACTTCACATACTTCACTTTTTCGATTAGAAGAGCAAATAGCCTGAGTCTTATTTTCCCATTTATAAATTGGAAAATAGCACTCCGCCCAAGAAAAGAATTTTTTAGGCGGTCGCAAACATTTTTCTGCATAATCTTTTGCTAAAATAGTCTTTTTCATGGCACGTCTCCAATCAATCAAACAAAGTAAGTTGTTCTTCAAAATTCTCTTTTTGAGATAAGTTTTGATTCTTACTTACTGGTTTCTTTGTCTTAGAGACGACATTCTGTTTAGTTGAGGTTACTACTTTAGCAGGGACTGATTTCTTTATCTCAACCTTATCTGCAACGTAGTATTCTCGAACCCAATCAAATACGGTCTGGTCATCAACACAGGCAACATTGTCTGTCTTCAATTTTATTGCTTTACTAGAACAATATTTCAAAGCACCTTTTATCGTCCTGTCTGATTTTAGAACACCATGAACAAGTTCATCATCAGATTCCATCTGCTCACATAACCAATTATGAAAAATATCCTCAGAAGGACTATGTTCTGAGTTCATCTCTTCATTAAGTTTATCGAAAGCCATGACTCTATCAAAGTCATGAGCTGCTACAACAGTGTTTACATTTTGTTCATCCATTATATTTCCTCCATAATAATTAAAAAAGGCTCTTCTAATGACCTTTTTAATTATTCTTTATTTTTATCATTCAAATAACGATAGCTGTTCCCCAGTTGTCGGGTTATTAGATTGTATTCTGGCCGGTATCCGTTCTTGAATGGAGAATATCGGCTGATTTTTTTCAAACCCATCAAAACAAGAGTAGAAAAAGCTAAAGACTTCTGCTTGAAAAGAACGAAAGGCAACATATTCCAGTTTATTCTGATAATCTTTGGTAGACTTTGTTAATTCAGTTCCACTATCAATACAAAAGTGTACCCACAATTCAAATGCCCTAGCAAAGATTTCAGTGGGAGTAATATAATAATCCCATTTTTTTGCAATCGTTTCTCCTTGTTCTTTCAGAGATAGGTGGTTTGATTTTTTTGCTTTTAAAACGAGGCTACCCAGATTCTTTCTGTATTGTTCTCGAATAGTCTTGAATAGATTAGAATTTAAACTAATATCTTCATGTTCATGATAAGTATGATCTAAATAATGACCATATTCGTGAATAAAAGAATTAGAAACTCGAACATCGATTGCAAGAATATTTAAATTCGGAACAAAAAGACCAGTTGCTTTATGTTTGCCTAGTTTTCTAATTTTTAGTTCTGGTCTAACAGAGCTATGAGGTAGTTTATTACACAAATGCTTCCATTGATGTTCCAGGGATCTAAAAGCAAATCGATTAAATTCTTTACCTTGGTAACGTTCCGTGTCAATTTCACACTTCCTGAATCCTAAGTCATTAAAAATAGTTGATTTATTCATATTAGAATCCTGAAAGATTTTATCATCAGTTATGGTTGCAATTGATTTAAAAGCATTATTAGAATGCTCTTTGTTTAAAGAATGGGCAAGAGCATCATCATAAGTATCTAAAATATAGTCTGCTACAGTCGTGTATAATGAACTATATTCTCTCCAATCCCTATCAGTGGTAGCATTGGATAACAGCTCTAAAAAACTGTAAGATACAATAGAATAAAAATGCTTTTCACCTTCAACAAAATAGTACCATCTTTTTAGCTCAGAGTACCCTTTTAATTTTATAAGAGCATCATCAACAACTAGAATGAAAAGATTTAAAGATAGATCCTTTCCTCTTGTCCCATGATTACTCATGATAACTACTTGGTTATCTATAAAATCCGCAGGGAGATCAGACCTAGTATTAGTATTTTTACAAAAAATACTAATTAAGGAAGCTCTATCTTCCCAAGGAACACTGGAACAATAGGTTAAACAGTATTCCATTTCTTCTCCTAGCAATTGATCTACATCATCACGACTATAAGTCAATGTATAAGATGATTTGCTTAACAAGCGAACTTTTCCCAAATAGTTCACCATCTTGCGAACAATTTGAGTTTTCTTCTCTCCTGGTTTCAATCTAGGGAATAATACCTTTTTAGAACAACTAGAGCTTTTTTTCGTTGTTTCAACTAATAAATTTGTCATTTTTCCTCCACGATAAAAAAGCTGCCATTTCTGACAACTTTTTATTTCTATACAGTTAGTAAATCAAAATTTTCTTATAATAAGAATTTCTTTTGACTATTTCCACATGTCTTCTTCACCAAGATGAGTGACTATTTAATTGATTTTCCTCCATACCCGATAGGGTTTCTATTGTTTTGGTTCATAAGACCAAATTTGAACTTTTTCAACTCTAGAATTTTCAGAGAGAAGAAAATCGTCCAATCCTTTTCCGGTTTCCCAAGTTAGAACATTTGATATCCGACCTTTATCATACGTAAGATACTGGACCATATCATTTAAACGTTCAAAGACTTGTTCAGTCCCTTCAAAATCTTGGTCAAAAGCCAGATAAACTTCTTGAAAATTATATTTCAAGATTTGCACTGCAACACGTTGCCAAGAACTTACACCAGCCATAGCAACTACAACTATTGGGCCAAGTTTAGCAAATTGTGACTCTGGCAGACAAGAGCTGATAATATCAGCTTTTAATAAACCTTCTGTCACAAGAACATTATGAATATTCACTTTGCTCATCAAATGAACTCGACTATTTCCTTCATCATCAAACTTAGCTTGAGCTAAAATTGAATCAGGAAAAGAAAAGTGAGGTCGCGATGCTGCTGCTGTTCCTAAGTTCCTGTCAGAACTAGATACATAAATGTATTTAGCTCTAACTTTTGCTGTAAATGAAAGTCCATTCTTGAAAGTCATTTCGGGAGAAGTAAGTGGCCCTTCAGCTACTACTTCAAATGCTTCATCACGAATAATATATTTTGGTGTATTATCCGAAGAGACAATGCTTACCCGGTATTGATTCTTAGAATTTACTTTGACATCATAAGTATATTCGCGAGGATTAACCCTTATCTGAATCCCCACAATTTGCCCCCAATCATTGCGACTAGGGATCAGTATTCCATGTTTAGAAACATTAAATACTGGAGCCTGATGCTCCTCATTGTAGGAAAATCCTGGGACTCCTCTCCAAGCATCTTTTGGAAGATTATTTGCTAAAAAAACATCTTCCCAAATTGTTTTAATGCTTTTCCCACCAGATTTTTGTTGAGAAATTTGACGAGATAAAGTACTTTTTTCTGCAGATGCATATCCGCGTAAAGCGATTTGTTCTGCAGAAAGTCCTCTCTCGTTCATCAAATGCTCCTGATGCTCCTCAGTCAATCCTAAAAGCTGGATGACTAAGGAATATACTTTGTGCAGTCTATTTGCAGGTGCTAAATTTAATAGGGACGAATTAATTTTTTCTATATCCACTTTTTGGTGGTCATATAAATCATATAAAGTTCCTCCCATATACGATTGTTTAGTGTTGTCTAATTCACGCATGCAGACAGCCTTGGTTTGCTGCTCATTTACACAGCACCAGTCTGTCTTACCGCAAATAGGACAAGGAAAGGTACGATCTACACGTAACCATGTAGTTCTTCCACCTTTCGCTTTGAATGATTTTACCATA